>Ga0325402_1000122_pt1 | contig 39757 bp, 15 predicted proteins | sample PopdelMetagenome_22_FD_207212 | JGI IMG/M metagenome (GOLD analysis project Ga0325402, IMG submission 207212) | Populus deltoides microbial communities from Bellville, Georgia, United States - Xylem-PdKOR-R3 | ecosystem: Host-associated > Plants > Phyllosphere > Stem > Wood/Secondary xylem... | reverse complement strand
GACTTTGAAGGCTGCAATTTCCATGCTCTTCCTTATTTTATTTTCTTGCCTTAGATGTCCAGAAAGGTATGGATGTTAGCTTTTTAATGCCACTGGAATCACTTCATTTCAACCTCTAGAGCTCACGCTCTGCACAAAACATCGACTGAAGGTCAAATCTGCCAATTATCTCCAATTTACTCCTTTTTGCATCTTTCATCCAAAAGTGCCTTCAAAACATAAAACAAAGAATATCAAGGCATTTTATATATAAAACATAGGCAAAACACTAGTTAAATGTGGATGAAACTATTGAATAATATGGTTGCATCAGAGAGGTATAAAAACAATCCTTCGACCCATCTGGGACTCAATCTGGAATTATGGTTGGAGGCAAGATCATCTAATAGAATAGATAGAAATTAGGATTATGATATCTTAAACACAACGACTCAGGACTTGTGGACGGTCCAAAGTGTTTCAATCGTCGGATGCTCGCAGTCAGTTTTGAATACTCAAAACTCCAAAGTCCAAGATGATTTTAAAAAACAAGTTAAAGCTCTAACGACCCATCTTAATGTTGAGACACAACAACTTAGTGTGGAGATGGTCAAACTCTAACAATGTATTGTATTTGAACTAATAAATTTTTAAATATGTAATAAATATTTGATTTTTATTTAATTGAATTTATTTTAATTATTTTCTACTCTGTTTATTAGATATTTTCTTAAAAAATATTTTAATAAAATTATTGATAGTCTCACTGATGGATTAAGTCTGTTGGTATATTCTAGAGAGTTGAAAAAGAATTACTGGAAATGCCAGTGACATTGTTCAATCACTGACAGTTTAGTTTCGTCGATAATATTAAAAAAAATAATTAATGGAATTACAAACGGTCTTTTTTTCCCAATGATATGTCATGTTCACCGAGGGATATACCGACATAACATCAATCAACGATGATAGGTTTTCTAATGAACAGTAATTGTCCATGAGACCGTCGGTAAAAGTCGTGCCGATAGAATCAGTGTCTAACTACTGACAGAATATTCCGTCGCTAAATTGCAAAATTATGGTAGTGATTATACATATATAATTCCTCATATTATGCAACTTAAAGTCACATTTCCAACACAATCTTAAATAACTCATGTTAAATAAGTTCCCATCAAAATAGACATGGACTAGCCTCGGTGCACGCACTTCACCGCGAGGCCAGACTTTTTCTTTTTGTGTGCAAAACTAATGTATATATGCTGAAATAGGATAAAAAAACATTAAGAAAACCGTAATGACAAACATGTAACTATGATAATTAGGGTCGAGTCAACTTAAGATATCCCATCAAACCTATAGTCCAGATTGGAATACCTAATAAAAAATAAAGATTTTAAAAAATAGTAATTAATCTTTTAGATTGTTTCTATAATTTTTCATAATATCTCATTGTGATTATTGTATATAGATTTTTCTATAATTTTGGTGTACCTTTTTCCCCTATACCTTTAATTTTTTAGGATAGTTTAACATAAGAGTTTTAATAACAGTATGATATTACTAACTCACTTGTAACAAATGACTATTTTAACTTTAACTAATAAAAAAAATGAATATAAGATCTGATCAAGTAATTAAAACTAACAAAAATGTTATGAATCATGGACTATAAAACAAGTTTTATATTTATTTTATATATTATATTAAGTTTAATTTTTTTATATTATATGGAGAGGGGGTTAGTTTATAATATTATAAACATGCCAAAGTTTAATACTAGCTCATTAATACTAGCTCATTTTTATGTTTATCAATGATTGAGCCTAATAAATTTAAATAAATCAAGTTTAAATGTTATTATTAATATTAAAAAAAATTGTCAAATGATATTTCATTCCAAGCAATAAAAGAAAGTTTAAATGATAATAATTTTTTGCAGACTTCCATTAGGAGATTTGCGACAAGACATTTCACGCTACTTGGTTTCTAGTAGACTTCACGAATGAACAATAACATGCGTCAAAAACTGATGAAATTTAACGTAGAAAAAATTCCTAATTAACACTGTCATCTCAAATTTATCCCCTCCTCCCTCCTAAACTGGTTGAATATTCAAGGGTGGGTCAAGCCATCAATGGTGACCCCCAAATATTCATTGAACAATTAAAAGTTCGTTCCCCATTTACTATTAAGTGACACAAGACCACCGATCACTGGTTTTTTTTTTATAAAAAAAGATGACATATCATCTACACAAAAAAAAAAAAATGGCTAAAGATGCAAACTTGCTTCCAGTATTTAAGTATATTCTTATCAACAACTTCTTCTCCAAAGCAAAAACCATTGCCTCCCAACATAACCATCTAAAATAAATTAAAATTGTCAAAAATATCAAGAGGTTGAGGTGTTTATAATTAATTATATATTTTATTCATGTGTTGATGGTCGATAAAAAATACATAATTGTATGTGAGGAACACAGAATACAAATGCACCCCTATTGAGTTCTTCTCTTGCGACTACGACGAGGCTTTGAAGGTGATGCAACCACTCGAAGACAATGATCGTAAACCTTTTGAGTCCGTTCAAAAAACTCTGGCACGGTCAATATGAAATTCGGTGTAGTGGCCACAAACAACCCTAAAGCATGGTAGCAAAATTTTGAAAACTTGGTGACTTCGGGACAACACTTGTTGGGAACACGTTTTTTCTTGATTATTGCTGCCATGGTTGCGTTACTACAAGATGGAAATTTTGTTGCTAGAGGCTTTTCACATCGATCCAAAACCTTAAAATATCCCGGAACTGGTTCGGGATACTTTGATGGGTTCCAAAAGGCATTTGTGTGTTTTGGAGAATTTAGCATTACTACAACAGCAAGGAGCGTAGCCGCAAAAATGAAAAGGTTATTTCTAGCTCCCATGATAGTGGATGTCAGATATGGATAAATGTTTCAAAGATATTTTTTAAAATGAGGATTATGTAAGGCTAATATATAGACCTAGAGAGCGGGTAAGAATTTTCAATGATTCGTAACATTTTTTCAGTTTCTATTACATACTCATTTAATTATTCATTAAATGAAGACAAAATATGTATATTTATTCAATGCGAGTTAGTAACAACACATTGTTATTGAATCTCTTAAGTTAACTCTCCTATAAAATTTTTGCTAGATGCTAACTCACTTTATTTTACTTTCTAATAATTTTTTATTGGTTCAGGTTTCTTAGTTTATTTTTTTATTTTTTATGTATTTTTATTTTTCAGATAATGTTGATCTTATTGCTCAATATACAGATTTTCAACATGTGTCTCATAATGGAAATATTATCAAAATATACGGTAGAACGGTAAAACAAATAAATAACAACTATATGAGGGCAAAATCCATAAGAGAATTTTTTTTATTAAGGGTGCTGGTGCAAAAGGTGCCACCAACCTTTAACACGTGAAGGAAACTCTAGATTTGCAGCCATGGCTACTACGGATACAACAATGTTGGTATAATTTATTTTGCATCGTAAAACAACGATGTGTTTTGGTTTATTAGATATAATATAGTTTTTTTTATCAATTTTTTTAAAGTTGAAACACAAATATAATATATCACAGAATTTATAACGAAGAAAAATAAACATGTTTTATAGTTATTTTATTATGTTGAATCCTTTTACATTATATGAGAAAGCGATTAGTTTATAATATTATACGTATGTAAGAGTTTAAGACTAGCCTGTTTATATATTTTAGGAAACAATTCAAACGAGTCAATCTCGAGAGTATCCAGTTTATATATTTTAGGAAACAATTCAAACGAGTCAATCTCGAGAGTATCCAGTGATTGTGCCTAATAAATTTAAATAATTCATAAACACGAGTTTATAGCCAGCAGTGGCACCCTATTAATATTATATTAAATAATTCCTAAGAAGGCGCCAATTAGCAAAGCTCTGTTAATTGCACTGTCAATATTACCAGAAAGGATTGCCATGGAGGGTGCCCTAACCATTGAAACAAAAATAAAACTTCACTGCCTTTATTGATTGATGGTATTAACATTATTTTTTTATTATGACTCATTGATATTATTTAACTTCCATTGTTTTTTATTGGACTACAAAATCAACACAATTCAGCTCAAGCGACTTCTCAATAACAGTAATTACGCTAAAGCATACATTTTTATATTAACCCATAAAAAGCACAACAAGACCCTAATCTCAAAGTAGTCTAACAAAAAAGGCTCCTTGATAGGTTAAATACTCGCATAAATATATTGTGATGTGATTGCATAAGGCCGGATTCAATCTTAGCCAATTAGTCTGCCAACTTTCTCGCTGCAAATTACAAACACAAATACAAAAGTGCATGTTTCCAAAACCATTTTTAAATGTGGCCAATTTAACCCTACAATCCTCACCAGACATAAGGTGTTTAAGTGTATTCCTTTGAACAACTGTCTTGTAAACAACAGAAACCAATTGCTCCTCGCATAACCATCTAAGATGAATTAAAATTGACAGTGTACAAAAAGCTTGAGGTGTTTATAATTAATTATATATTTTATTCATGTGTTGATGGTCGATAAAAAATACATAATTGTATGTGAGGAACACAGAATACAAATGCACCCCTATTGAGTTCTTCTCTTGCGACTACGACGAGGCTTTGAAGGTGATGCAACCACTCGAAGACAATGATCGTAAACCTTTTGAGTCCGTTCAAAAAACTCTGGCACGGTCAATATGAAATTCGGTGTAGTGGCCACAAACAACCCTAAAGCATGGTAGCAAAATTTTGAAAACTTGGTGACTTCGGGACAACATGTAAACCCATAATAGATGAATGCTTGAAATTAAGTAAATAGAGAAGAACCCATTTGGTAAAATATAAAAACTCTAACATAAAGTATTAAAACACGCATAACTGGATAAGGAGAATTTAGGGTCGTGTATAAGAAAGACAAAAAGATGAGGTGACTAAAGTAAAAATGTATGAACAAGTGAGGGACAAGAACAAAAAAAAATCTACGAAAACCTGTCAGCCTTAGGAAGAGAAGGAGGGCTAATGGTAAAATGGAAGAAAGGAAAAGAATAAGCCATTTTCTCTCTTCAACACCTCCTCTCAAAGAGAACAAGTAGAGGAAACACGTTCAATCAAATCCATAAGAGAAAATAAATAGTTGAGGGAAGATTAAACACACAAAAACCAAACAAATCTTGGAAGAAAAGGAGAGGGGGCTGGCGGTAGCAGAAGAGAGTGAAAAGAGACGAAAAGATTTGAGGGACAAAGTGTTTGGAGAGGCAGAAAACATAGTTAGGAACAAACCTAACATCCTACTAGCCAAACTTCTAGTGTTTTGGGTAAGTTCTATGCAAAAACATTATCTCTTATATTAGAGTTCTTGTGGAATTTTTCTGGGTAGATGGAAGGTAAGTATAAAGTGTGAAGGGGAGATGAAGAAGGCTGGATAATGTTTTAGAAAATGAAGAACAAAATGACTAAGATAAGGCTAGAAATCCTTTGGTCAGACCTGAAATTAGTGATGGTGGAAAACCTTTTTTATGCTAAATTATGCGTGCATATTAAAATAACAAGTGTAAGATCATACAAGAAAAAATGATGTGTTAAAACTCAAACACAAACAAATTCTTAAGATGAAGTTTATTTTTTGAATGATTGAAATCTCATGTGTGATTATTGATGTAGAAATGATATTCTATATGTAATAGTGATAAAAGAAGGGAACAAATACATGAAAGTGATAGTTTATTTGTTGGACATACATAACTAAAAATTCTGGATAGTGTTGTTAGCTAACGTGTGACCAGAAATTGACCTAGCTAAAGGTAGAATGTGGGATGTTTCCCTTCGTGACAATTGTTGTATTGGACGTTAACTTTTAAATGGGACTAGAATCACCTAAATCAAAGCTATAGAACTTTAGATATTGGTAAAAACCCAAAGATAGGTTAGCTTGGAAAATTCTAGGCATAATGTGCACCAGATCTTAAATTGAAAATTTATGTTTACAACTAAGAGAATTTCGGGTAAATGTCTTATAAAAAATATGTTCAGTGATGTTAAATGCCACATGGAATAAACCTTAATCCATTTGGAGTTACAGAACTCTAAATATGGATAAAACACTAGGGAGGGGTCAGGTTGTACGTTAGAGGACAAACCCGCATGTCATGTATTTCAACGAATTTAAGTGTGTAAATGGTAGAACTGGGTTTAACCTTCTTCATCAAAGTTATGTAATTGTTTCTTAGTATATTAAAGAAATAAACCCCAAATAAAATTGAGTTCTACAACTCTAGTGGGGGGAGAAACTCTAAACAACGTTCTAGTGTACTTATCATGTATTATTTGAACATAATGAGTTTTGATATGAAGTTAAAAGAAGTAATTCTTGTGTAAAGAATGAGTATATAAACTTGTTAAAGAATATATTGATGGGAAAGTATTCGTATAGTTTAGGAGGAACACTGGGTATACGATCTTTTATCTGAGAAGCTAACTCGACCAGAGAAGGAGATAAGTAAAATCTTGTCTATAATGAATGAAGTCAAATTTGAATTTTTGAATTTATGATGAGTACTGAAACATGAAAGTAATATGGATAAATTATGAATAATGTAAGATTGATGTAATTGAAATACTTTCATAATGAGCGAAGGTCCAATGTGGGAATTGTTTTTGAAGTTATAAGAAATCGATGACTTTTTCTAATTGCGAAGGTAATTCAAATTCATTGGTTTTCAAAACTTCAAAAACAATCCCAACATTGGCTTTGCTCATTGTGAAAGCAATTAAAATTCATTGGTTTTCAAGACCTCGGAAACAATCGCACATTGGACTTCACAATAATTAGAAACATTAATTTATAAAGACTAGTATAGTAATGTCGCTGTAAAGATTTTGAGTGATTTTGCATGTTAGTTGATTTACGAGTATGCATATATGTTCTACATAATTACTGTGAAAGACATAATCATCTTTCATGAGAACTCCTATAATTAGGCGATAGATGGACTCCAGAACTTCTGTTGTACATGTAATAGATTTTGTAACCAAAAAAAACAACTCTTTCCTTCATAATGATGTTATTTCGACTTATGTATGTCTTATATAATTAAGTCTTTAGACAAATATCTTAAGTAAGATGATAACTAAGTATTTTTCATAACTAATTTCTATGCGCATTTAGACTAATCTACTCTCTCTCTATCTCTGTCGACACACACACACACACGTCTTAGGATCAACATATATGATTGATTTAATAGGTTCTCTTTTTGTCTAGCGCATGTTTTGAGTTATATTTTTTTGAATGTATATGACACTAATACTGAAGAATGAAATGTATATATGATGTTGAGAATGATTCTAAGGTCGAGATGACATGAAATGGGTGCTAATGTGAATGACTTATGTGGTTATAAAGACTTTGAAATGTATGCAATTATCGATAACTTGGTATGCCTAATTATAGGGGAAACTCTTCCGCAGTGAACCTTGCATGAATCTATGATGTGAACCTCGTGATCATGTGGTCATGCAACCCAAAATCAAGATTGGGATCTAATCCTGAAAAGCCGAAATAGATTGATATGAGTGTGACAAAATGGAAATATGCCCCAAGGAACCAACATTATTGGAATGAAGTAGAATGATGCCACGAAGCCAGTTAATCTTTGATAAGTTAGATTTAGTTCGTTCAAGAACTGAAAAATGCAAGAATCATTCTCACACATTAAAACTAAAAAAAATTCAAAAGTAATATTCATCAATGGCTGCCAAAATTTAGGTCACATGAGTTTAAATAGTTCTTAAAAAATTAACCTTAATGGATCTACCCTAGTGAACTTATTTGGCCCACTTACAAAACTGACCAAAAAACCTTAAAGAAAAAAACCCATAACCAGAACCAAATAAATCTTGGATCTTGGTTGAAAAAAAGTATTAATTAAGCCCAAACAAGCATTGGATTGTAGCTAACAAAGTAAAATAAAGCCCATAATATTAAATCTATGTTCTGTAATGAGAAGAAAAGAAGGAAATAAAATATTACGGAACTGATTCAAAGTATATTTATAGTCTTCCATGCAGCCTATTAATTCTAGAAACAAAAAGAAAAGGTAGCCACTCATGTTGTTTTCAAGTTGTAATAGGATTCTTTTGTTTCATTTGTTGTCCCCACCTCATGGCCAAAATAAGGTTGGATTGGACTTTTCTTGCACATGGATAAGATGTACTATAGCCTCCTTTTAATACTCCAATGAACCCTTCAAATCTAACTTGGTCAAAACATCAATGCATTCAATGTCTTTTTCAATGCTTTTATCTTGGACCGAGTCATTGGACCATTTGGAACATGTAATAGGTCTTTGTTAGTGTTCACTATACCATTTGGAATATGTAATGGGTATTTGCTACTGTTTTTAGGCTGGTCCACATCAATCTGGTTTTAAAACAAAAATTACCATGTTTTTCTTACGTTATGATTGATGTGTTGTCCCGGTATTTTGGATGTTACAATGTGGTATCAAAGCCCTAGTTAGGGTTCTAGGAATGATGTGGTGATAAAATGAAGTGCAAATAAAATGATTATTATTTGAGATTATTAATAGGAAGCTAAATGTTTGTTTTCAGGATGGTACATACAACTAGAAGGGGCTCCACCTGTAGCACCACCAGGGATATCTCTTATATTGCCAGACCCTGCTTCTTTTGAACAACTGGTCAAAGCTATTATGCTAGGTATAATAGGGCTACAAGTCCAACCAGTCAGGAGACCACTCACATCTTAGTCCTTTGGGTCAAGAACATGAAGGATATAGGATGTCTACTATTTTTAGGGGACAAGGATGCAAAAGTTACTGGACAATGACTTTGAAAGATAGGAATAACTTAATTAGATTTTGGTGCCTAAAGAAATGAGAGTGAACCATGTGGTACAACTATTGGCTGAAAGCGCTCAGACATGGTTAACTGCAGTGAGGAACCGTAGTGTGGGGGAAACAATTATATGGGCTGATTTCTACAAAGTTTTAGATCAGATCAGATACTACTCCCAACAACATCAAAGATGAAAGGAACAAGAGTTCTTAGGGTTGAAGTAGGGAACCATGACTATAGGACAATATGAAAGACGTTTCCAAGACCTCACCACTTTTTCCATTGCATTACTACCTACAGAATAACACCGAATTGAAAGGTTTTAGGATGGTCTCCAATGAGAATTGAGAAAGAGATTGTTAACTTTCCAACCTTGCACCATGAGGGAGTTGATAGAGGTGGCCCAAACTTTATAGTTAGTACTAAATAAGGAACAACCTCACACTAGGAGATAAGAAGGAGTGGAAGGCATGAAAAGAAAAGAGCATATTCCTGGCTTAAACATACCTTTTTTCCCAAGAGAAGCGGTGGGAAAACCCAAGCATAGAGTTATAAAAAAAAGGGATAGCCTTTCCACCGAGGGGGATCTTCAGGCAGGTATGCTCAATTAGGCCGAAGTGGATACAAGACTGGTGGTGGTAGAACAGGGCCGGCTCGGGGTTGTGTGTCATTAATTAGTACTTAAAAGTGCATTTTTATCAAGGTTTTATATCATTCTTTTACACTTGAAGTATCAATAACCTTAACTAGAGCATGTTTTATAATAACAGGTCTGATAATATAAGATACACTTAATTTATGGTAAATCTTCATTTTAAATGCAGGCCTATCACAAAAATCAAAGAATTGATTGATGAGTTTAACTACTGAAATTGAGAAGACAAAGATAGGGTTAAGTTTAGAAAAGATATGCTGGTTGAATTCAAATTCGAAGATCATTCAGTTATTGGATCATAAATGGAGCTGTAGAACTTGGATTTAGGTCTTGTTTATATGAATAGAAAGTTAAGACATAGGCCTAAAACTTTCATGAAAAGCCCAAAATTCAAAAGGATCGTTTTCAAGTTCAAATTGTAGCAACAACAGAGAAATCAGAATCTATTTTGCAACCCAGACATTGTTTAGTGTTCAGCCCATATCTCAAGTTCTAGAAGTCCAAATGATCTCATTCTTGTTTTGTTGGAAAGATGAGACAATTTCACAAAACTTTCATTAAGACTATCTGTTCAAATTCTGATGTTAGAAATGATGTTTTTTTGCAGACAAGAAGATAAGAATTGTTACAAAGTTAAGATGTGGTCACCCACTCAACAATCAGTCATCAAATCATTAGTTCCGAATTTTGGCCTATAAAAGGAGGCATTTCCCATGCATTTAGGCATCTTGGTTTTCAGATCAAGATCTTACCCTTGCTCTCTTTTTTTGTATTTTGTAATGTTCAAGTTTTATTCCATGTTATATTTTCCTTAATCTCTTGTTTATGCTTTTCATTTCCTTTACTATACTTATATAATTATGTTCTTATCTTGTTTATCTATGTTTCTCTTATTCATAATGTTCAGCTAGGTTTATTATGTCAGGGTGAAAAGGTTACACTAATGGTGTAAGAATAAGTATAGTATAAACTCAACATGGACTTTAATGTTTGATACTAACATGTTTTGTATTTATTATCTTACTCACTCTTAATACCTTGCTTGTTAAATGGTTAATCTAGATTTGTATTGAACAACCCTTGGTACAACAAATACTTGGCACTTTCATAGCTCAACTGTATGGTATAACCAACACCTGTGTTATGAAAAGAACTTGATTTGTTGTTAACATAAGTTATCACCATGAATACCTAACAACATTTACAAGTATTGACATTACTCAAATAAGATAATTAATATAACCATGTTAATAAATTATAATAAGATTGGAACCTCCTTATATGTGGTTTCCAGTTGAATAATAAAAAAAATTTATATTATACTTATTTGAAATACCATTAGTGGATCCTCTAACCTTGACAATTATTTTATATTTGTTTAAATCCTTACATCAATATCACATCTCAAAGCTCTCTTCAACTCCTTTTCTGTTATTATCTATTTTTTTATTTGTAGTTTATATAGTTAACCTTCCTGTGGTTCGACCTCGGTCTTGCCGTGTTATTTATTACTTTGACACTCCTACACTTGGGAGAAGACATCAACTCTTTCATCGTGTCAAGTTTTTGGTGCCGTTGCCGGGGAGGTAAATTCTTGTATAAATTATAATATTTATTTTATTTTCTCTTTTCTCTTTTCACTTTTCTGTAATCTAACTTTTGTTTCTTTTTTTTTCTTTTCTTCCTTTTATTCTCTTCCTACATGTGTATGAGAGTTGAATTTTATATATAAAAAAAATTGATTAGAATTTCTGTTTAGGATACTTCAAGGATAGTTGAATTTTTTTAATAAAAAATAGAAAAATTTATTAAAAAAATTATGTAAAATACTTCAAGGGTAATTTAAATGTTTTTCTAATAGAAAATAATTATAATAAAAAAATTAATTCGCATTTCTATTTAGGATACTTCAGGGGTAGTTTAAATATTTTTTTTATAAAAAATAGAAAAAATATTATATTAAAATAAATTAATTAGCATTTCTATTTATGATACTTCAAGGCTAAAACATTAAATTTGATTTTTATGATGGTTTGTTATTTATAAATTATTTATACTTTGTTTATAAATAATTTTTTTGACCTACGATACTTGTTTTGACAAACATGCTTAACTCAAATTTACTTGAAGAATCATAACAACAACAACAACAACAATGAATAATAATAATAATAATAATAATAATAATAATAGCAACAATAATAATAATTATACCAACAACAACAATAACAACAACAACAATAATAATAATAATAATAATAATAATAATAATAATAAGAATAACAATAATAATATGAATAATATTATTAATCTTATTAATAGTATACTAATATTATTAATATTATTAGTGTTATGTTTATTGTTAGTAATAAGTATTATTAGTATAATAATATACTAATATTATTTTTATTATTAATAATAGCGTTGGTCAATACACTAGTATTCTCAGCACATTGTTAATCTGATTTATTTAGCAATTTTTTTATGAGCTTTTCAAATTGGACGTGGGTCACAGGTTTTTTTCCCGTCACGGGGTATTTTGTTTTTACTAGCAACTAGCAACTAGCAACTAGCAACTAGCAACTAACATGACAAGTTGATCCTTGTTTTAGATCCAACGGACATTAATGATTTGTTTAAATATCTAATGTGTTCCGTATGATCATTTACTCTCTCTTTTTTTTGTCGCCAATCTTATCCACCACCGAATTCAATAGAAAACTGTCATTGTTTTGCTAAGCCAAAATTTGGCTTTTCCGTCGTGGCATATGAATCTAATCCATCATTCCCTGCCACAGCTCATACACTTTTATTCCGGAATTTGAGCTGATTATTTTGGAAACCTTGAATTTATTGAGGAGGTGTTCGCGCAAAATTCGCCTCAACCAATTTTATTTTATTTTATTAGTTAAGCTTATACATGCTTCAATTAATCTCACAGCCTTGAAGTTAACGACCATATAAATCTCCAATAATTCTGAGATTTATAAAACTCGAACTGGTGATCTATAAAGAGCAAATCTAGAACTTGATCAGTTGATCTATATCTCTCAGGGTTCCAAACACTTCAATCTTAGAAGCAAGCTTGGAACTTAAATTGTAGCCCACCTGGAAGTGTAGTTGGTGTTAATTTTCAAGGTGTTTTTTATTTAAAAATATATTAAAATAATTTTTTAATTTTTTAAAATTTATTTTTGATATCAATCCATTAAAAAAATCTTAAAAAATAAAAAGTATCTAAAAATTACTGTTAAAATACAGTGACAAACACCTTGTGTACACTTGGGGTCAAATTCTAGCTGGCCTTTCATGGACAAAATCATTGCCAGCTCTGAATTAACCAATTGAGGGCAACCTTTTTACGGATTCAGAGTCAATTTCACTGCAAGATTGCCATTGTGCATGTATGCTCGGACATAATAAGTATATTCCAAAAAACTGGAAAGCATTTTTGTCTTTATGTGTTCCCACTGGCCCTTCGGTGTTGTGCTCAGCAGGTTTCTTTATTTACTGTGCTTTTTTACCCGTGGTAAATCATATCCACTAACAAGTAAAAAACCGTCACCATTGCGTGGATCGTTTAAACCAAAACCTGCCTTTGCTCCTCCCTCTCCTTGCTTCCATCAACTAATATACTTTCTATATATGTTTGTTTAGTAGTGTAATATTGGTGTTTTTTTTAAATAACTTTTAATTAAAATAATATTTTTTTAATTTCTTAGAAAGTATTTAAAAATATATCAATTTAATATTTTTTTAAACTAAAAATATTTTAAAAAATAAAAATTACTACAAGACCAGCAAACAATCGTTGAAAATAAATATTTAGAGTGTTGATTTGACCTAATGTGAAGAAGTAGAGGGACTAAATTGGTTTTTGGTATCACTATTTGTATTGGATTATAAGTGTAAAAGGATATTCAGAGACACAAGGGTGGCTGCAAACCTCCACTTCTCTCCCTTTCCTTTTGCCCCTTTTCCGGTTAAAATGTGTTGTTTTTTTTTATATATATAACATAACTTGTTTTATTGTAAGTATATTTTAAATTTTTTAAAATAAAAAAAATATTATTTAATATATTTTTAAATAAAAAATATTTTGAAAAATAATATTCACTGATATTACAGACACCTTTCTTATGCGAGTATAAAAGTAAAAGAAATAAATAAATAAAAATTGAAAATGGTTAGCACTTGGCTGTTGTACACATAAAAAAAATAACAAAAAGGTCATTTCAAAAACAACTCACAAACCTCTCGTTGACATGTATGTCACAAGGTATAAGCTCTATACACACCAGTATGTACAGCAAATAGTTTAAGTACACTAGGATATGATTCCATGTGGTGCTGGTCTACCACAAGCATCGCACCATCTGGGAACCTGCCGTTTTCTAGTCATCCTCCTCCCAAGCTGTTTCTTTTTTTTTTTTAAATGCATCAAACATGTTTTAAAACTCCTTTACCAATGAGCGTTCACATTCGTACATAGACTAATACAAAACACCTGTTTTATTCTTAAAAAAGAAAAGAAAAGAAAAGAAAACCTCCTTGCTCCCACTCATCCAACGACCACCTAAAATCTACTACTTGAACGGTCAAGATGAAACAAGTGCACCAGAACACCATACGGAGTGACGTATAGTAGCAGAAAAGTGGGGTCATTGACTTGAGCATATTAATTAAGTTAAATATAAATATAAACAAAATAAAATGCCAATAAAGGAACATAGAGTATACTATTCAAACAGAGGTGTTTTTTGGGCTGATGCGTAGCATACAATTGGAGGGAATGGATTTTGAGCGGTTAAAAGTTTCTCTCTCTCTCAGCAATTTGTTGATGGATGAATAAACATACGCTCATGGTCCTTAGCTTCAAGAACAAGAGTGCGCACGATAAGTGAATCTTCCTCTTTCCCATCTGTGCGTTGCTTAACCCACCCCGTCAAAAACACACAACGCGTAAACAAATCAAAATCAAAAACTGATTTTTATTTTTATTTTATTTTATTTATTTATTTTTGTTAATGATCGATGTCGAAGATGAAGCATCTACTAAGAAAGCTCCACATCGGTGACCATCACAACCGATTTGGTGGCGAGACCCGACCCGTTTCGAGTTCAAACACGAGTCCCAGTACCACTCCGAGTCCGTCAAATGAAAGAATCGAGCCCGTTGAATCCACGGCAGTGGATCGGACAGCTGTCGAAGCGATTGGTAGTAGTAATAGTAGTGGGATTGATTTTAATTTATTAGAGGAGGAATTTCAAGTGCAATTGGCTTTAGCGATTAGTGCGTCGGATCCGGATTCGACTCTGGATACGGAATCTGCTCAGATCGATGCTGCTAAGCGGATTAGTCTCCGGAGCTGTCCCGTCGTTCCGGTTACTGATACCGATTTTCTTGCTGAGTCTCTCTCTCTCCGATACTGGGTATGTTTTTTACTATTTGGTTAGGTTTTGGACTTTTGGATCTTATTTTTGGGGATTTCATATGATTTTGCCTTTGCATTTGCTGTTTCGGATCAGTTTTTTCAATTATAATTTGGTTGGTTCAGGGTTTTGATTGATGCACAGTGCTGCAATTTTGACAAGTTTGGTTCTAATTTGTTTTGCATTTTCATGAATGAATCAGTTTAATAATTATACTAGTTGATTGTGTTTTGTTTGACTTATTTAGTTTGTGGACTGATATTTAATGTTATAAAGCTGTTTTAGTTATTATTGTGGATAATTGATCTTATCTCTACAGATGACTTGTGTTGCGTAACAAGTTTGATTTGTTGATTACTGCCTGTTTTCCATAATTGACGAGAAAGCAAATAGAAATGTTCTCCAAAACTTGTTGTTTGCTAAAGAAAGCAAGGGATGGGGATTAATTGAATTTCTAGGTTCATGCTACATGCTGTTGGGTTCTTGTGGGTTGTTATTAAAGCGATTGGTCTTGACTAAGTTGATTAATTGTTTATTTTTTTTGTGTGGGTCTCTGTTTACAACGAAGCAGAATAGGTGGCTTGTGGTGTTTATGAAAGGAAAATAATAATCAAGCAGTAGAGTTCAATAAAACCTAAATTCTCTAAATGTTTTCATGGTTTGCTGGGGGGCTCTGAGATTTGCATCGTGAATTTTACGGAATGAAAGTGCTTGATAATAATTTGGAAGAATGAAAATGAAGCTGTTGGATGCCTGTAGCCAAGTTTATGCAATCTCCTCAGATCTCTCATATAATGGCTACTGAACAATTGGAAGATAACTGCTGTATTCTTTCCCTAACTAAAAGCACCAAGCAAAGGCTTACTTATTTTTAAGAGGGGTGGAAACTTGATCACATAGTGAGATGGTCTTCCAATACAAGGGCCAGTACAATTTTTCCTGTTGATTTTTTACACTTCCTTTATCACAGTCCTTTGTGAGTTTAGCGTTTCTGGGTTAGCATTTATGCATACATGCATTTACATTCTATGCAGCGCAGAATATTTTCCATCCAGGAAAAAAATGAAATTGAAAGCCTGTTGATTGGAGATTTCTATTTCCTAGGAACTGCAATGTTGAAAAGTCTCGTTCTTGAATTTCATTTTCATTCCCTTTCGTACCATTCCCTGGCACAAATAGAAAAACAAAGCATATGTTTTGTTTTCTTTTCCTATGCATGTCACGTGCAAATCTTTTGATGTTATCTATTCAAAACATTCAACTGATTTTTCCCATATCTTTCATGCAGAGCTATAGTGTTGTAAATTATAATGAAAAAGTGATGGATGGCTTTTATGATGTTTGTGGACTTACCTCAAACTCAGTTGTTCAAGGGAATATGCCATTGTTAGTGGATCTTCAAGCAATATCAATATCAGAAAATGTTGATTATGAAGTTATCATGGTAAACCGATATGTTGATGCTGAACTGCAAGATCTTGAGAAAAGAGCTTATATCATGTCCCTGGAAAGCAGAGTCTCTGATGGCTTGATCCAGAAAATTGCTGATGTTGTTGTTGATAGAATGGGTGGTCCGGTGAGTGATGCTGGTGAGATGTCAAGCAGGTGGAAAAGGCGAAGCAAAGAGCTACAGAACACTCTGAACTCTATCATTCTACCCCTTGGTTGTCTTGATGTTGGACTTTCTCGCCACAGGGCCTTGCTCTTTAAGGTTTTGAGATCTTTTAACTTTTGTTCAAAAGTTGAACTTGATGATAAATGAACATATTCATTCTTTTTAACATATCAATGGCCATCTTGTCTGATTAAATTCTTAATATTTGTGTTTTTGCTATTCAATGAATGTCAGCATCATCATTCAAGCTTATGATAGTTCTTCGGATACTTGTGAATAAATTGGACTCAAATTAATCATTACATTTCTGGTGACAGGTGATAGCTGATAGGATTAATCTCCCATGTATGCTGGTTAAAGGGAGCTACTATACTGGCACGGATGATGGAGCTGTAAATTTGATTAAGATGGACGATGGAAGGTGGTGTTTTTTTCTTGGCCTATTTTTTGTCCATTTAATTTGGTGTCATGCTGCATCAAGTGCTACTGCAAAATGATTTATATGTTTCTATTGGTAATCAATACATGTACTGGGAATGTTTATTGATATTTTATGTTAGCATCTGGATTCTGGTTAATAACTATCCAAGTTTTCTGTATTGCTAGATGTATGAACTTGTAATAAGTAATCTGGATATTTCTTTTGCAAGACATGTTGAATATGAATAATGATCCTTGTTGCAAATCTCATTTCCTAAGTTGCATGTATTCCTTGCATACACTTTCTTTTTGAAAGCCCACTTTCCTTTAATTATCAAATTTTTGCTTACCTATTTTGCATGAGAATGATTATTAAAAAATGTCAAGGTTTTATATGTGTTTGCTGTCTAATCAAATTAATACTGCAGGCTTAAATGTTTGATGGGGATTGTTTGTAATTGTGTTCTTTATATGTTAAACTGGTGCAGTGAATACATTATTGATCTGATGGGTGCTCCGGGCACTCTAATTCCTCCTGAGGTGCCCAGCAGCCATCTTCCAACAGCTGGATTTGACATAAGTGGGTTCGCCAGTCTTACAGAAATCCCCAAAGATTCAACTGCGATGATGGGTGAAGGATCTGGGGTTCCTGCAATTTCACCTAACCTGGATAGGATTCCCCATGTTGGCAGCTCAACATCAGGAGAAGGATATGTCAGCATCAAAACAAACGAGAATGATCTGAACTTAGTTGAGAAAAATCAAATTGAGAAATTTGAATATGATTTTGGGAAGCTCAGGTTATCAGGTTCTGAAAAACCTTCATCTGCACAAAAAATTAAAGTTAAAAATGTTTCCAAGTATGTCATCAGTGCAGCGAAGAATCCTGAATTTGCACAGAAATTACATGCTGTCTTGTTAGAGAGTGGTGCATCTCCTCCTCCTGATTTGTTTTCAGATATGAATCTGGGTGAATCAAAGCTGCTTGAGAAAGCTCACCCAGAAAACAGGGTAAATCTAGGTGACCAGCTTCTCTGTTGTTTGGATGACATGTTGAAAGGGCATGAACAGACCCTTATGTCCTTAACTAGGGAGGGTATGTTGAACAACATTAGGTGTGATTATGAACAAGAACAGTTTGCTGAGGGCTCAGCCGATGAACCTAGAAAATTGAATGTGAATATCTCAAATTCTGACTTGTCTTTCCCTTCCGATGTCACCAGTGAAGGATTTGTGCTTCTTAATAATAGAACAAATGAAAAATTGCAAATAGATACCTCCGGCATAGATATGGTGTCTATTCATGCATCTGGACTGGCTGGAAGTGATATGCATGAGAATCCGCTTCATGATTCTTTCTTGTTCTCTGGATTGGAACCTTGCCAATTACGACCTGAACATGCCTTGGTTAGTAGTGACAACCAGTGCTTTCAGGAGAAAACAGGAAGGCTTTTTAACATGGAAACTGGCAAAGAATCTGATTTCAAATTGATGGAAACAGCAAACAGTGGTCTGCATACTAGTAATGGTTACAGTGAGAGAATAAACCCTATGCTGGGGGAGGTGGCTGAATGGGAAATTCCATGGGAGGATCTTGAGATCGGTGAACGTATAGGCATTGGTAAGAATTTTTTCTTGTTTAATTTAATTTGGTTTTATAAAAAGAAGCTGCTGGCAATTTTAGACTTATAGAATCCTGTTCAGATTAAGGGAAGTTGTCACCCCCCTCCCCATGTATCCTTGCTTAAAGTTTCCCATTAATGCATGCTAGTCTTACCCTGCGATATACATGAGGGGTGTGTGTTGGCATATGTAAGTCCTTTCTGGTCAGTAATGAGGGGGGGCATGAGAATTGGCTGGTGATTAACATGTAATAAATTTTATGGCTTTTTATGCCAAAAAGGATAATTTGGATATGTGAATTCATACAAAGGTTGGAATCAATTAAAATATTTCAAAGACATAACACCCTGTGATTCAATGTCACATAGTTGCTTCCTAACACCACCACCAACAAGAAAGTCTCAATTCCAAACTAGTTGGGAGTTAGTTATATGGACCCTTTTGCGCCATTCTGTGCAATATTGGATCCAGGCAGCTTGTGAGGTTTTAATCCCGCACATCTGTTATCTGTTTAAGTCTTAGAAATGGATCAAAAGAAAAAAAATAATCTGGTGTGCATTAATGAGTTATAGAAATGGGTATTGAACTAGGCTCATAGGCATAGGCGCATAGCACTTCATCTCCACATGTCTTTATTTCTTAAGTTCTAGTTTCTCTGCAAGAGTACAATCTCTTACCAGCTGAGTCAGTCTAAATTGGAGTTTTACCTTTTGGAGGAATTGTCTTGCTTTCAATACTGGCTTTGCAATTGCAATCATATATGGTAGGAGGCTGGCTATCAGCCCAAACAAGCCTGGAAAATAGGTCAGGTGATGTTTGGTGAAGAAAACTAGCCTGCTTCTCTGGACATGGTTTCAAATAGGAGACCAAAGTTCTATCAGACATCGTACCTTGTCCTAGTAAGCTTTGTAGTTTGCTATGTCTTTGGATTGTCTTGAATGTGTGATTGAGAAGACTTGGAAATCTGGCCAACATGGTAATACTTTCAAGGGCTTCTTCCATTGATTTTATTAATTAGGGAGAGTGATGCATGTCTGGAGTTGTATATATATCAGCTATGATTGTTTAATAGTAGTCTCACTACGCCTTGTTGTGCAGGTTCATATGGCGAGGTCTACCATGGAGATTGGAATGGCACTGTAAGTTATCCTTTGACATTTTGTCGTTAACTTGTGATAAACTACTTCATAGTCTGCACATCGAGTTGGATAATTTTAACACAATAAGGTAGTGCTTCCTTTCTGGATTTGATGAGTTGAACACTTCCAAAGGTGGCCCTTTCAAGTTTCTGCTGAAGGGGTTGTTAATGAGGTTACCAATCTGTTCCATTCCATCTGCATCCGGTGCCAAATTATCCATTCTTTAACTAGAAAGGTTTTGCATTAGGGGGACTGGGGAAGCCCACTGAAGTCTAAGATCTAGCATAGCGAGATACTTTTAACACAATATTGATTATTTGGTTATAGTTTACAATTCAGTGCTTATGCTACTGTGTTTTGGCTATGACAATGATGACAAATGTGAAAATTGTGGAAATGTGGTTTCAATTTTTATTGGGCAATATTTGTTGGTTTCAAAATTGTCACCTTCAGTATTTTATGCGTCACTTCCATGATGCCAGTCTCTGTTTATAATGCAATTTTGTTGAAACTGCCTCTGTGGTAAACTTCATAAAGAACCACCAATCTATTCATCAACTTACTGGTCCATCTGTTTTATTTTTAAGGCTTGCTTCTTTGATACTATCTTCTTGGTTCTGCATGACAGGAAGTTGCTGTGAAGAAATTTTTGAACCAGGGTTTCTCTGGTGATGTGTTGGTTCAGTTCAAATGTGAAGTAAGCACTACTAACTTTGTACATCTTATATGTATATGTTAATAAAATTGGTTTCTTATGACATTTGAATGAATTTCTGCTTGCTGTTTAATGCAGGCTGAAATCATGCTAAGATTAAGACATCCTAACGTTGTTCTTTTCATGGGAGCAGTTACTCGCCCCCCGCACTTATCAATACTAACTGAGTTCTTGCCCAGGTTGAGATTACTTCCCCTAAAAAAAACATGCTACTCTTTCTTGTTTCTGGAATTATTAAATTAAGCTTCATGTGTCCAACACCTGCATCCTTCACATTGATATACTATTAAACTGAATAACCTATATGATAAAAGTGTCACCATGTTGACTTGGATATCTTGAATTTTTCATAAGCATGATTCTGAAGCCTGTGGCGCCTCACTGCTGGTAGTTAACATTATGGACTTTACCTTGGTTTTGCTTGGGGTGCATGCATCTCTAGGCATGCCGCCGATGTTTTATTTAATGAGTGATAACATTCAAATCACAAGTTCTGCCCTACTTTTGTACTGCCTTTACCACCATGCAAGCCCTATGAAAAGCATTTATGTTTCGAGGTTTATGCAAAATAGAGCATTCTTTCAGCAGATATGTACTCTTCTTCAAAGCTACGTTATATTAAAAGTGTTCTGTCAGGGAGCTTTTGGAGTTCATTGCTATCCAAGTCACGGCCATTAACTTTTTTCAGTAAAAATAGTAAATACTGAGTCAGTTGTAATTTTTTTTTTCTCATACTCTCATTACACATTTGAGTGCAGAGGGAGTTTGTATAGGTTACTGCATCGTCCCAATTCTCAGATTGATGAAAAGAGGCGAATGCAAATGGCTCTTGATGTGGTACATGTCAGATAACCTATCCTTCTTTTTACTCCATTCTATTTTCCAAACTAAAGCTGCTTTCTTCTTTTTTACAGGCAAAGGGAATGAATTACTTGCACACTAGCCATCCTACCATAGTGCATCGAGATTTAAAGTCTCCTAATCTCCTGGTCAACAAAAACTGGCTTGTTAAGGTCTGGCTCTCAAATTATTCTCTGGTTATGCATGTGTTTTGTTGGAAATTCAGTGGACTGCTTTATCTTTTGCAGCTTCGCTGAAAGAAACAATGCATATATTTCCATCTTATTAATTTTCTATCCACAGGTCTGTGATTTTGGATTGTCACGCATTAAGCACCATACTTTTCTGTCCTCGAAGTCTACTGCTGGAACGGTTAGACTTATTTAGAACTTGTAGCATGCTCATAATTCCATTTTCTAATTGTTTTAGACCAAATAATAAGCAAGAAGTTTGCTTTTCCACTGCAGCCTGAATGGATGGCACCTGAAGTCCTGAGAAATGAACCAGCAAATGAGAAGTAAGAATATTCACGTGCATAAACATGCCAACATAGTTTATTGCAGGAAGTTTGCATTGCTGGGAAGTTTTCTCTAGCATCAATACTGTTGGTTTACTTGCTTGCTTGCTTGCAGATGTGATATATACAGCTTTGGTGTGATACTATGGGAGTTGGCTACGTGTCAAATCCCTTGGAAAGGCTTAAATCCAATGCAGGTTGTGGGAGCTGTTGGATTCCAAAATCGACATCTTGAAATTCCAGGGTACATTGATCCAGCCATAGCCCAGATAATACGAGATTGTTGGCAATTGTGAGTTAGTTAACAGACCTGGTCAATGTTTTCATTTGAAATGAAGTGCACTGTGATGACAAATCCTTTGTTTCTTTTGCAGGGAGCCAAATTTACGACCCTCTTTTGCACAGCTTATAACCCGTCTTCGATGCGCTCAACATCTACTTGTTGAGACACAAAACCATACAAACCAAACAGCAGACTGACTGGAAAATGCTACCTCAATAATAGTTTGAGCTGTTTTTTTGCTCGAAGAGCTGGAGCAGCAGCAAGTTTTTTCATTTGATTTATAATAGTAAGATAATACTGGACAGGGAAGTGTTGGTTCATTCAAAGTGGGGACTCAGCACTGGCCCTCTCATTGATCACACAGTGGAGATCCTCTAAGTTAGTTAAACAACTGCAATAAGTGCAGTGGAGGATTCCATGGAAAGTTTAAATATAGGCAACATCACATGTTTACAATTCTTGTAAAAAAAATCTCTCGACTTCATCTTTGGAGGTCTTTGCCCTACTCCGGAATTGTAAACATGTGATCTCCACGGATCATTGTGGAATTGAAAAGGAAAAACAAACAAAAAAAAAAAACAATTATGTTCTGGGCATGTGTATATTTTCTTTGTTCTATTTCAGCTCGTCGTATCAAGTTTAGATTTATCGTCTATGAGATGAATTTTCATCAGATAAAGCAAATGTAGAGTCTAACCCCTTCGACCGCAAATGGGCACGAAAAGCTTACGTGACTGTAACAGGTACTTATGGCCTCCTGAGCATTGTTTAATCTTTGCATAGAATAAAATTGCTTCTCCATGTTTCCTAGTTCTGGTAGCAACATTGAAGTTCTTTTTTTTATTATTAAAATTGAACAGAAAATATATTAGTTGATGATATGTTATTCATTTTTATTTTTTTTTAAAGAATAAATTTGAATAGATGTGTCTTGGATGTTTTTTTTTTTTTTTAATAAAAAAAGCCATGCATACATGGTGTTCTGGCTCAAGTGCATGTAGGCTTGTTTCTTTTAAACCAACTGCTTTCTAGGCCCAAACAATGTTTAGGCTATTTTTTGAAAGACCTCACATTTTGTTTTTAAAATTAGTTGTTTTGTTTCCCTTTTTATTTTTTTTAATCCTTAAAATAAATTATTAAGATGGTATTTAAAAAATTATTCGGTTGTGCCACAATACTTAAATAAAATTATAGTTCTAGAGTAATTTTAGTGGTTGTTTTATGAATAATTACACATGTAACTAATATATAGAATTAGTTTTTTTTTGGAATACTTTACTCATGAATATTTGATATTTGATGAGAATAAAATATTTCTTTTGTTAATTTTTGTTATAAGTTTTTTATATAAGTTCTTCAAAAATATTATTCTTTTATTTTTTTTACACAATGATGTAAAATATATTGAGTCATGATTTGTTTTTATTGTAACTTGTTTTTTTTAAATCAAGACGAGTTTTATGTGCTTTTAATTAAAAAATATATTTATGACAAAAAAATTTGCATGAATAAGAAATGGGATTTCAATTAAAGAATATATTTTTTACTTGAGAATTTAAATCATTGGAAGTTTTATGAATTTTTATTATAATTATTAAAAAATAAAATAGATTTTGAACATGGCCTCACGTCATCACGCGGCAAACAAAAAATATTAACATTTATTTTTTCAAAATTTAATTTTAATAATTTTTTTTAATAAAACTCTCTTTAAATTAAATTAATAAGATGATATTTAAAAACAAATATCCAATTATGCCATATTGTTTATATAAAATTAGAGTTTTTTTATAATATTAATAATTATTTTATGAATAATTATACATGAAACTTTAATTAGTTTTTTTTAATTTTTCAAACAATCATAAGAAAATAATCAAGATATTATTCTTTATTTCTTAGTTGAAAATTACTTCACAGATAAAAAAAACAATGAATGAATAACAAATATATAGTTTTGTCTAAAAAATATTTTTTTTCCTAAATTTAAATTACTTGATTTTTATGAATATTTATTTTCATTGCATGAAGTTTGTTTTGAAAAAAATCATGTTGATGATAAATAAAAAAAAAAGTAATGGCAACGCCAAATAAAAAAAAATGCATAGATAAGAAAGATAAATTTTTTATCCTTTTATTTTAAAAAATTAATCTAAACAATTTAAAAGTGATGGCACGTGCTCTAGACATGCCAGCACATGTGGCACCTCCTAGCAACCAAACCTAGGCTTTCATCGTGTTGTTAGAAACACATCCATGTTCTCTTCCTCTTAATACAGAGCTTGTTGGCGAAGCTATGGTGTTTATTACTAAGGAGCCTTTCTTTATTTTTTTTATGTCTCTCTCCTCCTCTAAAAAAATACAACTTAGTCTTCTTTATTTTTAGTATTTCAATTCTAGTCCTTATTATTTTGATTTCTAAATTTTTATTTTTTACCCTTTTATAAAAGTTTTATTTGTTTTCGATTTAATCCTTCAATTATAATTTTTCATGTATTATTTTTTTCTGATTCAATCATTATTCTTTTGATTTATAATTTTTTTCCATAACCCTTTTGTAAAAGTTTTATTATTTTTCAATTTCATCTTTCAGTCCAAGCTTATAGTACATTTTTTTTTAATTTGGTCCTCATTATTTTGATTTTTTTTGTTAAAGTTATTTTTCTTTTCAATTTAACCCTCTAATCAAAAAAAATTCAGTCTCTCTGATTTATTTTTTATTTTTATTTTCACTCATTCTTTTAATTGCTATTTTTTATTTATTTATTTATTTTAGATCTTTTTATGTAATTGATTTTTTTTACCCGATTTCATCCTTCAGCATTTGATTTACTGGGAGTTGATCTTTGTGGTTTCTCTATGTATAGTGCTTCTGATCTAATGACCCAATTCACAAGTTTAAAAAGTTAACGTGGGTCGACATCTTTTTTTTTGTTGATTTTTTTATTTAATCATTTGAAATTGGGTTTTTTTAAAAAAAATTATCTTTATGGTTTTCTTCGATTTCTTCTCTATCGAGTTATTCTGATCTCATTATCTGAGCCATGAGTTTTGCGAATTAACCTAAGTTGACTCAACTCTTATTACTTAGTTTACATGTTTATCATGTTATTCCAGATTGACTCGAATTGACTTTTTTTATCCATTTTCTATCCAATTTCATACTTTGTATTTCTAAAGGTTTTTTTTTCAAGTTATCATAATTTTTTAAAAAAATATTTTTTTTTAATTTACTATCATTGCTTATTTTTTTTATTGTCTAATTAAAACAAAACCAACATATTAAACCTAATTGGGACTATAACTCGATTTATTTAATTAAATACTTGCATAACTTTTTTTTATTTACGCTTGTAATTTTTGATGCAAAAAACTGTGAGAGAAAAACATGCATATTAATTTTTATTTTTTTGGCTAGGATTTACATACACAACCTATGACGTAGCTTGGGTTAGTTAATATGCCATGTTGTGTTCCCCTAATCAGGGCAGTGCAAATAAACGACACCCTCATGCGTCTCTTGCAATAGCATCAAGGAAACATACAAGTAAAAAGATATGTATCTCTTACGCGGTTCGAAAAATCGCAACAATATTAACTAGAGAAAATAAATAAACAAAACTATGACATATAATTTGGCTTGATCAATTACTGCTTGCTGTTATGTTTAGAAATGTGGTTGTGGTTGCTTTTCAAAGTATTTTTTATTTAGAAATATATCAAAATAATATTTAAAAAAAATTATTTTTGATATCAGCGTATTAAAATGAACTGAAAACATAAAAAAAATATTAATTTAAAGCAAATAAAAAAATAAAAAAATTTCAAATTTTTTCAAAAATATTTTTGAAACGTAAAATTAAACAAGACCATATGATTTTGACATGAAATATCAGAAAGTTTCAATAATGCTCAACATTATTAAAAACAAAAAAAAAACATTTTACAAACACATAAAAACTATTATATTAATGGGGTTTTATATGGGGTGCCATATTATCTTTTTTAAAATATTTCTTATAATTAATTATTTTTTTAAAAAAAATAATTCTGCATTATCATTCAAAAGACAAATTGTTGCTATCAATGCCAAATAGTCAAAGTACCAAAGGGTATGAAAGAAATGTTGAGGGTTGCAGAGGCTGAAAACCAAAGAAAAAGAGAAGAAACAGAGAACAAAGACGTTTTGGCTGCTAACTTTCCAATGCAGTTTTATTATTCTGATTGTCTCATTACACTATCAATGAAAAAACAGAAGGAATATATATACACGTATCAAGGCTGATGAGTCAGCCTTTCCCATGCAAAAGGAAATTATTCCCACACCAGCAGCATGGTTAACTAAGTTGTTATAAAGGAAAAGAATGCATAACTGACTGTAGCTGAAAAACAGGGAAAACTAATCATCCTTTTTCTTTTAACAACTTTGCATTCTCGTCCTTATTCTTTAACATCCCCCCGCAAGATGGAGCATAGTAGTTGACAATGCCCATCTTGGACATATGAAAAGATAATAGATAGGCAGGTAATGCTTTTGTGAAAACATCTGCGAGTTGACACTTTGTAGAAACATATGCAGTCGATAAGACACCTGCTTGGATTTTGTCACGAATAAGGTGACAATCTAACTCAATATGCTTGGTTCTTTCGTGGAAAACAGGATTCGAAGCAATGTGTAATGCAGCTTTGTTGTCACAGTATAACACAGCGGGATAAGGATGATTTATGCGAAGATCTGTTAGAAGAAAACGCAACCAAGTAATTTCTGAGCTAGTGATGGCCATGGCACGATACTCAGCTTCTGCTGATGAACGGGAGACCACTGATTGCTTCTTTGATTTCCAAGAGATTAAGGATGAACCAAGGAATATGCAGAAACCAGAAACAGAACTTCTGGTATCAGGACAGGATGCCCAGTCTGAATCACAATATGCCGTGAGGTCCAGGTTATGCTCAGAAGAAAAGAAAAGACCCTGCCCTGGAGCGCCTTTGATGTATTTCAGGATCTTGAAAGCTGCAGCTAAGTGAAAATCAGTGGGATGATCCATGAATTGACTGAGAGTTTGGACACTATAAGAAATGTCTGGCCTTGTTATGGTCAAGTATAAAAGTTTTCCAACAAGCTGCCTGTAGTAAGTAGAATCAGATAGAGGGGTGCCCTCCTCTTTACTAAGCTTTAAGTTTTGATCCATAGGGAGCTTAGAAGGTCGAGACCCGAGAACGCCAAAGGTAGCTAGAATATCTAAAGCATATTTCCTCTGACAAATCTGTATTCGTTGTGATGTTCTGGCAATTTCAAGTCCTAGAAAATACCTCAATTGTCCCAAATCTTTGATTTTGAATTGATGGTTAAGAAATACTTTAATATCTTTGACAACAGCAGGAGAGTCACTAGCTACGATAATATCATCAACATAGACAAGTAGTGCTGTGAACGATTGATTGTCTTGCTTGATGAACAAACTATAATCTGCTTTGGACTGATAAAAACCGAACTGAAGTAAAGAGGTAGAGAATTTAGAGTACCATTGTCGTGAGGCCTGTTTTAACCCGTAAAGACTCTTAAGTAGTCTGCAAACTTGATGAGATTGACCTTGGGTGTATCCAGGAGGACGTTTCATGTATATTTCTTCCTGTAAGTCTCCATGAAGAAAAGCATTTTTGACATCAAACTGATACAGGCCCCAACCTTTCACAGCAGCTATGGCCAAGAGACAACGCACTGTAACAAGCTTAGCAACATGAGAGAAAGTTTCGTGATAGTCAATACCTTCTTCTTGGGTGTAACCCTTGGTCACCAACCTTGCCTTATATCTTTCAATGCTGCCATCAGAATTGTACTTTATCTTATAGACATATTTGCAGGCAATAGGTCTCTTTCCAGCAGGCAGATCAATCATGATCCATGTCTGGTTAGCCTCCAAAGCTTTCAATTCATCCTTCATGGCCATGCACCAATGGGGGTCAATAACAGCTTGAGCATATGTTTATGGTTCGGTGTGAGAAGAAATGGAAGCAGAGAAAACTTGAAAGGGTAAGGAGAATTTATTGTATGAAAGGTAGTTACTCAAATGAACTGCGTTACCTGAAGGAGCCTCAGCTGTTGTGTCTTGGATTGAATTGGATGAATTGAAGGAAGCCAGTTGACAATGAAAATCCTGTAAGTATTTGGGAGCCTGTTTCATCCTAGCAGATTTGCGAATATGAAGAGAAGGGGTAGGAGTTTGTGATATGTGAGGTGAAGAAACAAAGTCTGAAGGTTGTAAGTCAGGCTGAATATATATGTCTTGAGGGTCAGGAGAAATATTCACATCTGAAGATAAGTGGGTGGAAGTGGTAGGTGAAAGAGGAGTGTCAGATATGTGATTTTGTAAAGGTTCTATAGTGGAAGAAAAACGAGTATCAGATGGTTGAGGCTGGGTCAGAGGAAGAAGTGTATGAGAAGGAAGAGGTTCTGGTACAGGCAGTTTAAAAGGGAAAATTTGTTCGTGGAATATCACATCTCTAGATAAAAGGATTTCATGTGTTTCTAAATCTACCAACTTATAGCCTTTTACTCCAAAAGGATAACCAAGAAAGGCGCACTTTCTTGCTCGAGAATCAAATTTCTTTCTGCCCTGACCTATGGTAGTTGCAAAACAAAGGCATCCAAAGACTCGCAGGTGATGATATGTGGGATCAGTGTGAAAAATGGCTTCATAAGGTGTTCTGTTGTGTAATATAGGGGTAGGAATGCGGTTGATAATATAGGTGGCAGTGAGGACACAATCATTCCAGAACTCAAGAGGTAGACTAGCTTGGAATCTAAGAGCTCTAGCAACATTTAAGATATGTTGATGTTTTCTCTCAACTATTCCATTCTGTTGGGGGGTTTCTACACAGGTTCTTTGATGAATGATGCCTTTTTTATGGAAGAAGTCTTGCATGTGAAATTCGGCTCCATTATCACTTCTTAGATACTTAATCTTAGCTCCAAATTGAGTGTGAATAAGGTTGCAAAATGATTCTATGAATTTCCGTGTGTCTGATTTATATCTAAGCAAATATACCCAGGTGCTACGAGACAAGTCATCAAAAGTATCTACTCCCATTATAAGCTACAACAGAACATGGCCCCCATAGATCACAGTGTATAAGTTCAAAATTGAAAGAAGATTTGTGTAGGCTTTGATTAAAAGGGAGTCTATGCTGCCTTGCCAAAGGACAAATTGAACAAGGAACTTCATTAATAGTAGAACGTGTGGTTTGGATTACAACAGGATCTCTAATCAATTGTAATCTGGAATTGGAAATATGGCCTAGGCGATAATGCCATAAGTCAAAAAGGTGATTGGTATTTGTGGCACAAACAGAATGCAAACTATGAATGTTAAAAGACTTGGATAGTGTACACATCAAGGCATCGGGAGATACTTCAACATGCTTAAGATGGTAGAGACCATTCTTCATTTCACCCAATCCAATCGTTGTCCACGACATGAGGTCCTGCAGGAAACAAGCAGTGGATAGGAAAACAAAGCAACAAGAGACATTTCTGGTTAATGTAGGAGCAGAAAGAAGGTTAAAAGTAAATGAAGGAACACACAAAACATTCTCAAGAGTAATTAATGTGGAAAGTTTGACAGTGCCTATGTGTGTGACTGGAACCTCTTGACCATTTGGAAGTTTAACATTATAAGACACAGTGGCTGTTACTGTTGTGAAAAAAACGATGTTACAGATCATATGATCTGTAGCTCCTGTGTCTATGATCCAAGGGACATTATTAATATCAAAAGATTTATGAGAGTAAGTAGAGAGGCAAGTTGTGATACCAAACATTGATGGTAGACTCGTGAAGTTAGCTATTGGAGGATGAGTGTCTGCTGGATTTTGTTTCTCATGAAGCAACTGTAAGATTTTCTGATACTGATTTGAAATTAAGTTCATCTTGTCAACTTGATTCTTGGGAAAATCTTCAGCTACAATGACGTTGGATTGTCTAGCATGTATATTTGGTCGTCTTCCCTTGTTATGCAATTTATAGCCAGGAGGATACACCACTAACTTGTAACATTTCTCTGCCAGATGGCCACTCATGTGACAGTGGCTGCAAGTAGGTGGTGTGGCATTTCCTGCTTTAAAACAATCTTTTAAGAGATGCCCTTGAATCTTGCAGTGTGGACAGTAGGGTCTGTTAAATGACCTGAAGGTTGTGGATGTGTTTTTGGCAAGAAAAGCCATTGATTCAGGAGTGGATGCATGAGATAACATCTGGTGTTGTTTCTCCTGCTGTTGAATAAGAGAAAATACTTTACTGACTTGTGGTATGGGATCCATTAGCATGATCTGATCCCTTACATTGGAATATGTTTCATTTAGACCCATGAGAAACTGAATTACACAATCTTGTTGGTATCGATCAATCAACATCTTCATCTGTCCACAAGAACACTCTGGCAAGGGACAATGTAAGGTTAACTCATCCCAAATTGTTTTCAGCTTTCCATAATAAACACTGACTAAATCATTTCCCTGAGTTAAGTTGGCTAGAGCCCCTTTTAGTTGAAATATTCGTGGACCATTTTCCTGGGTAAGTCTCTCACAAAGCTCATTCCAAATATCATAGGCATTGTCTACAAGGATGAAAGAAGACTTTACTGAAGAACTTATAGAGTTGTGAATCCATGAAACAATCATGTCGTTGCATCTTTCCCATGCTTCTAGAAGAGGATCGTTGGGATCTGAAGGTTTTGTGATACTGCCATCAACAAAACCAAGTTTGTTCTTGGCTCTAAGGGCCCTCTTCATGGCTCTTGCCCAAGGGCCCTCTTCATGGCTCTTGCCCAAGTAACATAGTTTTCTGTTGTTAAGAGATCAGTCACCAAACCAAGAACTGACGTGTCACCATGATCAAGTCGGTATGGATTGTTTGGGTCAGAGAGGTTATGGAAACGTGAGGTTGATTTTGCAGTAAATGGTGATGTTTGTTGATTTTCAGCATCTTTTTCCATTTTTAGTTAAATGACCGAAGCTCTGATACCATGAAAGAAATGTTGAGGGTTGCAGAGGCTGAAAACCAAAGAAAAAGAGAAGAAACAGAGAACAAAGACGTTTTGGCTGCTAACTTTCCAATGCAGTTTTATTATTCTGATTGTCTCATTACACTATCAATGAAAAAACAGAAGGAATATATATACACGTATCAAGGCTGATGAGTCAGCCTTTCCCATGCAAAAGGAAATTATTCCCACACCAGCAGCATGGTTAACTAAGTTGTTATAAAGGAAAAGAATGCATAACTGACTGTAGCTGAAAAACAGGGAAAACTAATCATCCTTTTTCTTTTAACAACTTTGCATTCTCGTCCTTATTCTTTAACAGGGTAAACAAATTAAAAATATTTAAAAGAAAAGGCAACAGAAAAAAAGTAAAATAAAAATCTCTCACCAGTTAATTTTGGATGGAGAAAATCCCCCAAGGCAATTCCACTCCTCCACCTATCATCGTCGCTCCTCCTCTCTCTAACTTAAAAACATCCTTCATAATCACCACCACAGTAACAAAAACACACTTTCAAAAATACCGTTGTCATCTTCATCTTCTTCTTCTTTTAAAAATGAAAGCAGCAATCCTCCACCACAAATAGAGTGCCCTATTCCACTTGATCATAGACATCATATCTATTTAAAGAGTGCCATAGACAACAGGGGATGCATTGAGAACTCATATCGCAATCAATCTTTTCGAAGATGTGTTCCTTATTACGATGAAATTCCTTTCTTTAATGGAAATCTCTTGAAGAAAGACTTCATTAGATGGTTATCAAAGTTTGATGTGTATTTTTTTTTTTTTGAAGAGCATTTCTATTTATCAAAAGGTATGATTTTTGACACATAAACTTACTTATGATGCTAAAGATTGGTGGTATGGTGTTTAAGATGATAGATTTCATGACGGTATGTCTAAAACTTCATCATGGAAATTTATGAAAAAAACTATTAATTTTGAGTTTGTACAAGATAATTATAAAAACATTCTATACAAGGCACATGAATAATTAAATTATCATCTATTGTATTTGATTTAATTTTTTCAAATAGCAAGGTGGCGAAACCTTGGACGAGATTGATTGAGGTTGTAAGAACTATATTGATTATGACAGATATAGAGGGTGTTTGGTTTAGAGGTGTGGCAGCTTTTTTTCAAAGGTATAATACATTTAAGCATAAACCACACCTTCAAAAACTATAAAAACATGCTTTTTACTCAAAAAAGCACAGGCTACCTCTCCTCCAAACACACCCAAAGGCTTGAAGGATGTTATTGCAAGATGAATGAATTCCATTTTAGGATTGATATCCCTAGTTTCAATAAAGATATGGACGTAGAGGATTCCTACATTGGGTTGTTGACCGTGATAGACTTAAGAAATACATAAATAACTTAGAGGGGAGAATGTAAAAACTAATCATGAATAGACTAAAGAGTGGAGCTTTTTGTGGCGGATAAGGGCTTATAATGATCTGATTACACAAGGTAAGCCACTTGTTGCCTCTTGATTTTGAATAAAAACTTTGTTTATGTATATTATCAGTGGAATTCAAAGACTACCGTGAACTTCAATTTGTAAGGTAATGAATTTAAGAGAGTATAAAGGGAAGAATTAAATATGAAAGTCTCTAGTTTTAGATCTCAAAGTTAGCCAATTACGTTAAAGATAATGTGATGGAAAAGGAAGCTAAAAACTTTAGTCTTTTGGTATTAAGATGGAGAATACAAAAACACATTGTGATCATTCTATCAATGACGTAGATAGATATTGTAAGCAAGGACGATGATTTCTAAAAAGTCACCTAGAGATATCATGAGAGATTGTCTTGGGGTTTTTTTCCACATGAAAAATAAGAATCTTTGTCATGATCTTCATGAATACATCAACAAATTTAGCATCATGGAACAACGTGAGACATTCAAAAAGTTTACATGGAGAATGAATGCAAAGAAAGAGGCATTAGTATTAAGAACATATATGAGAAGAAAGATTTGAAAGAGTTTTAGATAGAGGGAATACTAATTTTACTCGTTGGAGAGAGAATTAAAAATTACATCAAAGAAGGAAAATAAAACTCTTGTAACTCAACTCATAAAAAGTCTATGATTTTACATCACTTTTCTTTATCATTCAATATGTTCTTTATTGTGTATATTATAGTTTTACAAACCCTCTATATATAGTTGAAATGGAGAAACACACACCAGGATTTTTTTTTTTTCTAATAAGTTAGTATACAAACCCCCAAATCTTTTTCTCGAAAAGCTTCTCATTCTTTGCATATGGTTTTGTGCCTAATTTGTCCCCACACACAATAATGGCCATAAGCATATAAGAGTTTATATATGTTTGGTATTGTGGTAGCTTTATGGTTGCAGCTTGAAAAAAATAGGTTTGAGAAAAAGCACTTTTAATTGTTGCAATTTAGAATTTATATATGTTTAGTTAAAACTATTATTGATACTAAAATGACTAAAAATGACATGAAGTAATTTCATAGATTGAAATTAAATAGGAAGTACGCGATTATTAATATATTAAAAATATTGCAAAACAATATTAAGATCCTAGTTTTATTGTCCTATTAAACTAGGTGCAATCTCATCATTAACATAATCCATTCATGATGACCTATGGTATCCATGACTTTATGAACATGGCACGACATTAATTAAAATATCATCAAGAATAAAATTAAGATGAAGATCAAATTATGTAAATGCATGATTTTCATAAGACTTCTTTCTAATGTAGTTATGTAGTATCATCGATGCCACTACAATTTGAACTTGTATTTTATAAGAACAACCAAACATGTTTTGCAAAACTTTCCATCTCTTTTTCCATACTTTAAAAGTACATTCTATCACATTGTGTATTGATAAGTATGCACTATTGAATACTCTTTTTGACTTCTTGGTTGTCCTCAATACTGAAAATCTGGTAAGTTATCTTTTACTTTTGTATGAACCTAAAAATCCATATTCATTTGGAAATCCAACATCGTCCAAATAATAGTTTCCTATAATAATAAATAATGAATTTTAAAGTTATTTCACAAAGATATGTTATCCTGAAAAATAGTTAAAGTAACAAAAAAAACCCTCAAGTAATTACCTTTAGATGATTTTGGAAATTTTATAATAAGATAGAAAAAGTGAATTTCTTGTTCCAAGAACGCAAGAATTTCCATTTACACACAACTTAATTGATTTTAAGCATATGTCAACAACGTTAAAATCTATCACAAACACCCGACATAACTGAAATCTAACTAAAAAATAAACATTCAACCTTCTCAGTTTTATTTTCTTAAACTTCGCTCATATATTTTTTTTAAATAAAAATTTAAGCTTTTCATCAAGATCTCAAATTGTTGACCGCATTACTCTGTTGTTCCTTATACGTAAGAGCTTTGTAGCAAATGCATGGAAGTCATCACCAACGATAATTCCATTTGCAGAATGAAGCTTTGTCATCACCTCTTCAATGCTACACCATTTCTTATCCTTCCTACTAGAAGTGCAATCACCCTTGATCAAAACACTATCAACTAGTTGATCCAAACATGAAAATAATTTAGCTTCAATTCCAGATCTCCCTTTGCCTTTTTTTCCACCTTTCTGTGTAGAATGTTCTCTATGTTTTCTTTTACCATTATTTTAGGTGTTATTGCTCGACTCCACGTTACTCACATCTTCTATAAAATTAGGAATGACATTCTTATTTAGATCACCGCTTCCTTCCTCCAAATATGCATCATCATCACCATTATCAACATCATCTCCATTGTCATTATCAACTAAAACTCCTAAAAAGGGATCCCAAACATATTGTCCATTAGCCACAATATTGTTGAATATTCTATCATATTTACTACACAAAGATATTTTAATGCCAGCATGCCTAAACATTTTTACTCCTCTAATTTCCTTTATAAAAGAAAATCAATGTAATTAATAAAACAAAATGTATTTCTCAATTATTAAAACTAACAAGTAGAAGTGAAACAACTAAAGTTCCTATCAACTAACCTAGATTTTTTCTTTTCACCACTCATCACTAGTAAAAATAGTTCCTTATTCACTATTTCAACTAACATCGATTTCAACATTTAATTTTCTCTAAATTCTACAATACTTTTTTATATCATCCCATTTATTCTTCAATTGTGTCTTAGTGAAAGCATGACCAATATATTATTTGAAGATAACCATCATATATTTTCACCCACGTATGGAAATGAGTATATAGTCTTATTCTCATATCAATGCTTTGATATAAATGTGACAAAAAAATATGTAACGTTTCTTTATTTTATCTTGACTCTCGAAGTATGTAACATTTCTTTAGTTTATCTTAACTTTCAAAACCTTTCATTTGCTTTGCTTTCTAATTCAATATCAACAATAACTATCATGGTTCAGTACTAGAGAATTAAAAATAAAAACCATTTCTAGATGCAAATTACTTAGAATACCATTCTAAGGATATTTAAAGCTAAACTATGCATTTATACAAGATACATGAAATTATGTGTTTCAAGACAGCTAACCTCACGGCTAGTACCAATGAAAGGTCTTAATTCTACTAACAAAAATAATAAGTTAGAACCAATGAAAGTAACACAATATATTCCATAATAATATTTTTACACTAGTTATGTTAGTATTGAATTAGCCTACTTTTGTGTTTTTATCATTTACATCATTAAGATGCTTATATAACTATGTACTTATATTCAGACATAAATTAACCCATATAAATATCTTAATATTTATCATATATAAAATTATCAATCTTTGCTTGAAAACATGAAGTAGTGCATTTGATATTCTTTGCTATAAAGATTTAATTCCTTTAAAAAATAGGTTCAATTAAATAAAGAACTTTTTAACATATCTTTTCACCGCCCCCATAATATACATCAACATCTGCTAGAGTACTCACCAGATAACATTTTGTAAATTTTGCTCATACAATTATTTATTTTTCATGTTCCACTAGACTCATAACAATATACAAAAAAAAAAAAAAACCAATCTCATATCTAATACAACATAAGCATAAGCTAACAAATCTGATAGATCTATATAAAAAAAAAACAATGAAGAGATTACAATTACTTATTTTTCATGTTCCACTAGACTCATAACAATATACAAAAAAAAAAAAAAACCAATCTCATATCTAATACAACATAAGCATAAGCTAACAAATCTGATAGATCTATAAAAAAAAAACAATGAAGAGATTGAAGCTAACTTCAACAAGAACTAGAACAATAAATGTAAATTTATTCAATGATAAGTTGCTTTTCAAATAGAGAGGGAAATCCACTAACTATTGCAAGTTTTTAAGCTACTGGGTCACTGAAACAACTCCGATATAAAAAGGCAAACTTATACATTCTTAATTAATTTCAAAATCAACAAAACCAACACTAACAGAATCAAAGCACAAAGAAAAGAAACCAAACAAAACAAAAATCACATTATATGCTTGTAAATATGACAAAGGTATACAAAAAGTGAAGTGAAGTTTGTACCTTCTGGAAAAGAAGATTGAAAGAAACCTTGGTATTTCTCTTTTAATGAAGGGTGAGTAAAGGAAAATCCATTCTTATATGCAAGTTATTTAATTCCATTATTTTTAATAAATATAAAATTATTTTTACAAATCTTATTGCATTTATCTTAGTATAAATAATTCATATTATTAAGTGAAAATTCTTGAAGCAAACTAAGATTCCTCAAATAAGATTTTTTTTTATGATCCAATTATATTGTATGTCTCCAGAGAGATAAATCATCCTTAGAAACAATTGACATGATTTCCTTGTAAAATGAAGCGAGAAACCTCATATGATGACTACCTTTTAATTAAATAGCTTATTGCATATGGTATTAACTTATCTTTATATGAACAAAAAAAAAACCATTTAAACAACCTGATAACTAGTTGTGTACCCATTCTACATTGTAGAACATTTTTTCATGTTAAAAATGATGTTCAAGCAGCGCAAATGCGTTTTAAAGAAGGAAAAAAAATTGTGACTTGAATCATAAACCAAATTGAGTCAAATAAGTTGGTTTTATTTTAATCAAATGATACAAAAATAGATAATGACATTAAATGGACCAAATTAAAAAATAATAATAATAAAGATAACTTGAGAAAAAATATATTTTTGTAAATGGAGACAAATGATGTAACTCAATTCTCAATTTATTAAATATAGAAAGGAAAAATTAGGTAAAAGAAAAAAACAAAAAAAATGGCTCGAGTTAATTCGACATGACAAACTTGTAACTCGGGGAATAAAGGGTGAACCAACCCGAGTTAACCCACCAGACCCGCAGTCAAGGTCATGAGATCAAGATAATCTAATAGAAAAGAAAATGTAAAAAATCACAAAGATAAAAATAAAATAAGAATAAAATAATAAAAAAAAGATGTCATCACATGTTAATTTTTCAAGCATGTGACTTGTAGCATTAGATCTGAACACCCTTTCTAGAAAAACCATGAAGTTCAATTCCTAACCAATTAGATGTTGAAGAATTAACTTGGAAAAAATATATCAATTACATAAAATGATTAAAAGAATGAGAGATAAAAATTAAAATACAAAATAAATTTTATTTTTTATTGAAGGGTAAAATTGAAAAGAAACATTAATTGAACTAAAGGGAAAAAAAACAATCAAAAGAATGAGGATAAAAATAAAATAAAAAATAAAAATAAAATTTTGATTGAAGAGTGAAATTGAAAAAAAATCAATTCAACCAAAGACCCAAAAAAAAAGAACCAAATTGAAAAAAAAAAAAAAATATATATATATATATATATATATATATATATATATATATATATATATATATATATATATAGAGCAAATTGGGATGGAAGGATGAAATTGAAAACAAATAAAACTTCTATAAGAGGTTCAAGAAAAATATTCAAAATCAAAAGAATAAGGACTGAAGTTGAAATACAAATAACAAAGAGGGTCAAACTGTAATTTTCAAGGGAAAAGAGATAAAAAGAACGGAAACAAATGTCCATTAATGACAATCCGGTCCATCATCGCCAACACGTGCCGCACTATTAGGAATAGAACACGATGATGTTTCCAACAACATGACAAAATAAGTATTTTTAAATGTCAAGAGGCACCACACTAGCTACCCGAAGGGTGTGAGTGTTTCCCACGCGCTGGAGAGTGTGCAATACATGTCATACCATTTGATTTATTTATTTATTTTATTTTTTATATGTAGTCAGATATCAAATTGCTCCTAAGCTGATTTAATAATAACAAAAAACTATTATGAAAAATTGAAAAAGCCTATTGACATCAAATTTAGAATTTTTGCTTTTAAAGATATTTTGGTTGCTTCAATATGCTTTATAATTTTTTTATATATATATATTTGGTTAAATACCAAATTGTTCCGTAACTAACATTATAATAACAAAAAAACCACTATGAAAATACAAAAATGCCATTAACACCAGTTTTAATTTTTTTGCTTCCAAAGGTTTTTCGGTCGTTTCACTGTGCAATTGAAATGAAAAAGGACTTATTTATCCTTGATGAGTTTGGTAATGACTAATGGGTATTGTGAAAAGACTTCAATGTTCTTGGAAACTAATGTTAAATTTTTTAATAAAGAGTTTAAATTTCAGTGAACAGTGCAAATGAACCTAAATGAAAAATACTTTTCAAATGAGGTTTAGCTTTTGTTGATTATTGAGGAAGGTGGTCCATCAAACTTTATAAATTGATTTTATTTTTTAATTACTGTGGTAGCTGTTTATACTTTTCAAAATTATATTTCTCTTGAAAAATATTAAATTAATGTGTTTTTTTAGTGTTTTTCAATGGTCTTAATATCCTGATGTGAAAATAAAATAAAATAAAATTTAAATTTTTTTTATATATTTTGAAATAAAAAAATTTTGTAAAAAAAACTTTCATCACAATAACAACCACTCCAAGTATAATGTAATGGAAAAATAATAGTTATATATTCACGTGATCAATTTATATAAGAACACTAACTGCAAGCAAATCTAACCCGCCGAGATGTCAAGATTGTTTTTGATGTTTTATATTAAAGAAACGAGACCGAGAGAAGGAGAGGGATGGGATGGTCAAAGCAAGATATGATTTAGGCAACAAAACCCTCCATTGCCCATACACATTTTTTTTATCTTTGGTGGACCCCACTCACCACATCAATACTGTACCGCACGGACAATGCTTCTTGCGTCACCGAAAGTGGCCGTTCATTGTATCAGAGCATGGAAACATGCATGGATGCACTAATATCATGTGTCGTGACAAGACATTTTCACATGAGGGCTCTGTTTGTTTGCTGGAAAGTAATTTTTTTTAGAAAATAAATTCTGAGAAAAGTGAATTTCAGGAAAGTGAATTTCGAGAAAGTATTTTTCGATATTTGGTAGTGTAATGAAAAATAAGTTGGAAAACACTTTCCAGTGTTTGGTTATGTCATGGAAAATGAGCTGGAAAATAACTTATTAATGTTTTATTTTTCTCAAGTTTATTAAAATAATAAGGAACA
>Ga0325402_1000119_pt1 | contig 40151 bp, 17 predicted proteins | sample PopdelMetagenome_22_FD_207212 | JGI IMG/M metagenome (GOLD analysis project Ga0325402, IMG submission 207212) | Populus deltoides microbial communities from Bellville, Georgia, United States - Xylem-PdKOR-R3 | ecosystem: Host-associated > Plants > Phyllosphere > Stem > Wood/Secondary xylem... | reverse complement strand
AACCAGCCGGGTCAGAAGAATGAAGGCCACCGGGGGGTTGTGTGCAGAGAAGAGAAAATTCTCTCGTGGGCGGCGGCAACTGGGTGTGAAAGAGATAGGTTTAGGGTTTCTCTTCCCTATTTTTTTTCAAAACTACCCCCCCTCTTAGCTGAAATTGAAGGCTATTTATAGGCAAAATAGTTTTTCGGGCTTCAAAATTGGTCCCTCAAGTTTTGTGCTTGGCCCCTGATTTCAATTAATTCACTTGGTAAAAATTAAATTGGGTCTCTTAAAATTCTGATTTTTCAATCAAGTCCAAATTAAGCTCCCAAACTTAATTTTTCACCAATTAAGCCCTCAAATTAATTTGACCCGTTTAAAGTATAATTAAGTCCTTGCACTTAATTAAATCCTTCAATTGGACCTAAATTAATTCTTAAACATAATTAAAATTCAATTTGGCCCATGATTAAATCAAATTGGCCCATTAAAAATTTAATTATGTCATTGGACTTAATTTTTATGCAAATTCATCCAATAATCATTTAATTTGACCTTGAATTTGCATTTTTCTCCATTCTTGGGCATAACGAGATACAATTAGGCCTCCAAAAATTGCAGCTTGATTTTCGCCTATTTTGCAGCCTTTCTTGGTCAGCTTTCTCCGCATTGCCAGCATTTTTTTATTTTTTTATTTTGATTTTTTTTAGTTTGGAAAAAAAAGTGAATTTTAGGGAATCACCCAAAATTGGGTGATGACACTAGCCTTGTCGAAATTGACTTAGCATGGATTTATGTGTTATGACAGGGTAAGTCGGGTGCTATAGATACTCTAATGTATGTTAAAATTAGAGTCAATGATAGGGAGATAGTTGTTATGTTGGATTCTGGTGCTACGAATACATTCGTTGCCAACAGGTTGGTGACACAGCTTGGGTTGCGCTTGAGTAACAGCCAGACGCCAATAAAGGCAGTGAATGCTAAGGCGCAACGGATACTGGGTATGGCCTATGGTGTGCCCGTGGTGTTGGATAAGTGTCAGGGAAAATAGGACTTGTTGGTTGTGACACCTGATGACTTCAACATCATTCTTGACTTTGACTTTCTGAAGAGAGCCAAGATTGCGTTGATTCCTCACTTAGATTGTATTCTGCTTGTGAATGAGTTGTGCCCCTGTTTTGTTCCTTGTCATAAGGCAGTGGTGGCTGAAAGTCGAAAGGAGGGAAGTAGCTTGGTTTTAGCCATCACGATCAACAAGGCCTTGAAGAAGGGTGGTGAAGTGTTCTTGGCAGTAACCTTGACTGAGGAGTGAAAACAGGTTGGGTTAGTGCCTGATGTTATTGTTGGGCTATTGGAGGGGTATAGGGATGTGATGCCTCAAGAGTTGCCAAAAAATTTCCACCAAGACGGGTTGTTGATCATAAGATTGAACTTGTGCCTGGTGCGACACCACCGTCGCAACCTCCGTATTGCATGTCCCCAAGGGAATTGGGCGAATTGAGAAAATAATTGACGGAATTGATTGATGTAGGTTTTGTTTGACCGTCGAAAGCTCCATATAGTGCCCCTATTTTGTTTTAGAAAAAAGGCAGATGGTAACTTGCGGATGTGTGTGGATTGTCGCTCATTGAACAAGGTAACAATAAAGAACAAATACCTTGTACCGCTGATTCAAGACTTGCTTGATAGATTGAGTGGAGCTTCTGTTTTCACAAAGCTGGATTTGAGATCCGAGTATTGGCAGGTTAGAGTTGCCAGGGGGATGAGCACAAGACGACTTATGTGACAAGGTATAGGTCATACGAGTTTATGGTTATGCCATTCGGCTTAACCAACGCTCCAGCTACTTTCTGTAATTTGATGAATGATGTTCTTTATGAGTTCTGGATGAGTTTGTGGTCGTTTATCTAGACGACATTGTTATTTTTAGCTGAAGTATGGATGATTATGTGGTGCACTTGAATAAGGTGTTGCGTAGGCTAAGGGAACACGAATTGTTTATGAAGAAGGAAAAGTGTGAGTTTGCTTGTTTTGAGATCACGTTCTTAGGGCATTTGGTGAGTTTTGGGCAGGTTTGGATGGATCCGAAGAAGGTGCATGCCATATGGGATTAGGCAGCCCCGTCGACGATAACAGAGTTGAGGTCATTCTTGGGTTTGGCAAATTATTATTGTCAGTTCATAGAGGGTTATAACAAGAAAACAGCCCCTTTGTCTGATTTGTTGAAGAAAAATTTGCTTTGGGACTGTTCTAGCTAATGCCAACTCGCATTTGACAAGCTAAGAAGGGCTGTAACGTTTGCTCCGGTGCTGAAACTACCAAATTTTGAGAAATCTTTTGAGGTACATATTGATGCTTCGGACAAGGCAGTAGGGGGTGTTCTAGTGCAGGAGGGTCATCCAGTGGCTTTCGAGAGTCAAAAGCTAAGTGAGGCGGAATAAAGGTATTCCACGCATGAGAAAGAAATGGCAGCGGTAATGCATTGTCTTGGCGTGTGGAGGGTGTATCTGTTGGGGACGAAGTTTGTGGTTAAGACAGATAACTTGGCTAATACATTTTTCAGAACTCAGAAAAAATTGTCACAGTGGCAGGCTACATGACAAGAATTCTTGGCTGAATATGATTTTGCATGGGAACACAAGCCGGGGTGACAATCAGGTTGCGGATGCATTGAGCAGACGTGAGGTGCTTGCTGGTTTGATTGCTATGGATCATGTGAAATCCAATATGCTAGATCGGTTGAGGCAGGCTATCGTGGAAGATGCAGCTTATGTCAAATTAGTTGATCTCGTACGAGATGGGACCATGCAAAGGTATTAGCTAGATAATAACCTTCTCTATGCCAAAGGGGGCCGAATTTATGTTCCATGTGGAAAGTTGAGGAAACACTTACTGGTCGAAACGCATGACACACAGTGGGCAGGTCATTCGGGACAAGAGCGTATGCTGACTCTCTTGGCAGAAACCTATTACTGGTCAAAGATGGAGTTTGACGTGGAACTTTATGTCAAAACTTGCTTGGTTTGTCAGCAGGACAAGGTGCTGAGGTAGAAGGAAGTAGGGTTATTGCAGCCTTTGCCGATACCAGAAAGGCCTTGGATTTTAGTTTCAATGGACTTCGTAGTGTGGTTTCTGAAAGTTGATGGGATGGACACTGTTATGGTGATTGTTGACAGGTTTTCGAAGTATGCTGTTTTTGTGGCTACACCATCAGTATGCACAACTGAAGTGGCTGATGGTTTGTTTTATAAACATGTGGTGAAGTACTTTGGGCTTCCTTTAAATGTGGTTAGTGATCGCAACGTGCAATTCACTGGATGATTCTAGACGGTGTTGTTTAGGTTAATGGGAACAAGGTTGAAGTTTTCGACAACCAATCATCCGCAAACAGATGGATAGATGGAGAAGATTAATGCATTATTGGAAGAGTATCTTCGACACTATGTGACAGCGACGCCAAGAAACTAGCTTAAGTTGCTTGATAGTGTGTAGTTTAGCTATAATCTCCACAAATCATCAACGACATATTTGAGCCCATTTGAGTTAGTTTTGGGGATGCATTTCAAACTCCAGCAAAGATAGTAGTCCAGAAGACTGGGGGAAGAAGTCCAGCCACGTACAGGTTTGCGAGGGAGAGGCAGGAACTCTTCGAGCAAGCACAAGACAATTTGTGAAGGGCAAGTAAGCATATGGAAAATATGCTAATCAGAAGTGGAGACCTTTGGAGTTTGATACTAGCGACAGGGTACTGTTGAAATTGACTCCACAAATATGGAAAAAGATAGTTGGGAAAAATCGACACTGTGAGTTAGTGCCAAGATATGATTGGCCGTTTGAGGTGATGGGGAAAGTGGGTGTTGTTGCGTATAAGCTGAAGCTACCAGAAAGGTTAAAGCTTCATCCCACATTCCATGATAGTTATCTAAAGCCTTTTCACTAAGATCTTGAGGATTCGGAAAGGGGTAAATCACTAAGGGCTCCACCTACGATTTAGAAGCAATTTGGGTAGGGAATCGTGAAGATTTTGGACCATAGGAGACTTGGTCTATATATAAGGGCTCCGCCTACGATTTTGAATCAATGATTGATGTCAGAAAGGTTGAAGCTTCATCCCACATTCCATGATAGTTATCTTGTTTTGATTTTGCCTGTTTCCACTGCCACTACAAAGCGAGTATTTTCGGCTATAAAACATGTTAAAACTGTGCTTCACAATAAAATGGAAGAGAATTTCTTAGCAGATTCTATGATGATTTACATTGAACGAGAACTTGTTGAAGATATTGGTTTTGGATTCGATCATTGATGAATTCTATTCTACAAAACATCGAAAGGTGCAACTTTGATAGTGTAATTTATTTTTATTTTAATTTTGAATTTTATATACTTTAAATTTTATTTTTTTTATATTTTGTGTTATGTATTTGAATTGAAACTTTATTGTTAGCTTGACAAATTTATATATCCGAGTTAATAATTAATCTTAAAAAATAATTTATGTGCATTTATATCGTAGCCCAGGACAAGAAAAATTCCTAGCTCTGTCCCTGTATGGGATGATACTACTTCCATAACAATTGTTGCATTGGTTTACCGAGTTTTCCCCAATCTCCTAGGTACAGAATCAGCCTCCTTGCTTTGTTCTTCCAGCTACATTGATGTTCCCAACAAGTGTTTGGTTAGATGCTGTTTTATACGAGGTATGATTAGCACAAACATATCATCCTTTATTTTATTATTATTATTATTATTAACTTGAATGTTCCAGGCCAACTTGTATATATCTTGATTAATCTCATGAGTTCTAAAGTTAACGATCATGTAATGTAAGTCTTCAATAGCTCTGAGAGGATTCGAACCCGTAACTATTGAGAAGCAAACTTAAAACCTGACCAGTTAAGCTATCCTTTAGAGTTAGCCTCAATTTTTTTTTCATTAAGTTGGTTGCTGATGAATTCACAGAGCCCGACTACTATTTTTGTTTTTTTTAAGGTCCATAGCTATATGTTCCTCGGATGCTTTTGGTTCACCATCCATCCATGTTTTCTCCAATTTATTTTATGACCAAGTTGGGGATTGAAAATTTTGCCCCGTGTCTTTATCCTTGGCATTTAAGCATGTATGTTGTATCTTGACCATGTGCCATTAGTATGTTAGCTCGTACTGCATGAAATTAAGCAATTGATTTTCATCAATCAAAAGAAAGCTAAAACTGAAGGGATATTAACTGTATATTTATCATATAGCCTTTAGTGTCGGGTTTGATTTTTTATTTTTTTCATCATCATTGTATTAACTATTTTTATTGCAAACTCAAACCTTTCATACCCCTAATTTTATTTGAGCATGTTTGGGCATCTTTAATATTGAGAATTATTTTGCATATTTAGAAATTTTTTTTTCATTTTTGTACTTGTTCCCAATATGGGTGTGATTTTAGTTAGGATCATTTCTCAAGAAAAACATACTATGCTCAACAGGGATCTTAAATGATATATTTAGTTTTGTAAAAAAATTATAAAAAATAATTTTTTTTATTGATGTTTGGGTTGTTTTTCATATTTTTCTAAATATATGGTAACCTTTCTAGGAGATTAAATATATTGATAGAGGTTGAAAAATCTTTTAATTTTTTAAGTAGAATAGAGTAACTCAATTACCCTTAAAAGCAAAATTTTTAAAACTAGTATCTAGAATTTTTTTAGTTATTTTACTTTTTTTAAAGCAAAGTCAAATGACTCGATTATTTTTATAAGTAAAAAAATTTAAAACTTATGTTTAGGAGCTTTTTCGTTTTCTCAACTTATTTATTATTATTATTATCAAGTTGATTGAAAGTAATTAGATCTTTTAAAAATATATATATAATATTATTAAAATAAAAAAGTGGTTAACATGTGCATGTGGAAGACGCCCATGACCTTTAAGTGGGGCGTTTGACTTTTAAATTTTAATAAATAATAAATAAGTTGAGAAATTAAAAGACTTTTCAACTTCTATCAATATATTAATAAAAAAAATAAAGAAAAAAAAATCAAGCCCGACACTAAAGGCTATATGATAAATATACAGTTAATATCCCTTCAGTTTTAGCTTTCTTTTGATTGATGAAAATCAATTGCTTAATTTCATGCGGTACGAGCTAACATACTAATGGCACATGGTCAAGATATAACATACATGCTTAAATGCCAAGGATAAAGACACGGGGCAAAATTTTCAATCCCTAACTTGGTCATAAAATAAATTGGAGAAGACATGGATGGATGGTGAAGCAAAAGCATCCGAGGAACATATAGCTATTGACCTTAAAAAAAAAAACAAAAATAGTAGTCGGACTCTATGAATGAAAAAAAATAAATTAGAGGCTAACCCTAAAGGATAGCTTAACTGGTCAGGTTTTAAATTTGCTCCTCAATAGTTACGGGTTCGAATCCTCTCAAAGCTATTGGAGACTTACATTACATGATCATTAACTTTAGAGCTCGTGAGATTAATCAAGATATATACAAGTTGGCCTGGAACATTCAAGTTAATAATAATAATAATAAAAAGTAGAGGCTGATATGTTTATGCTAATCATACCTCGTATAAAACAGCATCTAACCAAACACTTGTTGGGAACATCAATGTAGTTGGAAAAACAAAGCAAGGAGGCTGATTCTGTACCCAGGAGACTGGGGAAAACTCAGTAAACCAATGCAGCAATTGTTATGGAAGTAGTATCATCCCATACAGGGACGGAGCTAGGAATTTTTCTTGTCCTGGGCTACGATATAAATGCACATAAATTATTTTTTAAGATCAATCATTAACTCGGATATATAAATTTGTCAAGCTAACAATAAAGTTTCAATTCAAATACATAACACAAAATATAAAAAAAATAAAATTTAAAGTATATAAAATTCAAAATAAAAATAAAAATAAATTACACTATGAAAGTTGCACCCTTCGATGTTTTTTAGAATAGAATTCATCAATGATCATATCTGAATCAATATCTTCAACAAGCTCTCATTCAATGTAAATCATCATAGAATCTGCTAAGAAATTCTCTTTCATTTTATTGCGAAGCACAGTTTTAACATGTTTCATAGCCGAAAATGCTCGCTTTGTAATGGCAGTGGAAACAGGCAAAGTCAAAACAAGATAACTATTATGGAATGTGGGATGAAGCTTCAACCTTTCTGACATCAATCATTTTTTTCAATCTCAAAGTATTGATTACACTTATAAATCCATTTATGAACATCTTCCCCATCAAAACTAGAGGAATCTCGTTTAGGTTTATGTACCTTGTAAGAATAATAACCCATATCACTAGCTCCACAGCTTTTAGAAGCATAGCCATTATGATAGTGACACGATCAAAAAATTGATGTCTTCTCCCAAATGCAAGAGTGTCAAAGTAATAAATAACCCGGTAAGACCGGAATCGAACCACAAGGAGGTTAACTATATAAATTACAAATAACAATAATACAACAACAACAACAACAGTAGTAGTAATCAGTAGTAGTAGTAGGTCGTAGTAGTAATAAAGAGAGCTTTGAGATGTGATATTGATATAAGGATTAAACAATGATTAAAACAATTGTCAAAGTTAAAGAATCCACTAATGGTATTTCAAACAAGTATAATATAAACTCTTATTATTCAACTAGAAACCACACATAAAAGAGGTTCCAATCGGATTATAAATTGTTAACATGATTACATTAGTTATCTTATTCGAATAATGCTAATACTTGTAAATGTTGTCAGGCATTCCTGATTATAACTTATGTTAACAACAAATCCAGTTCTTTTCATAGCACAGGTGTCGGTTATACCATATAGTTTGGGCTATAAAAGTGCCAAGTATTTGTTGTACCAAGGGTTATACAACATTAATCTAGATTAACCATTTAACAAGTAAAGTATTAAAAGTGAACAAGATAACAAATATAAAACATGTTAGTATCAAACATTAAGGTCCATATTGAGTTTACACTATACTTATTCTTACATCATTAGTGTAACCTTTTCACCTTGACATAATAAACTTAGCTAAACATAATAAAAGAGAGAAACATAAATAAACAAGATAAGAACATAAATAAGATATAAGTTAAATAAGGAAAGGAAATGAAAAGCATAAACAAGATATTAATATAAACAAAACTTAAGCATTACAAAATATAAAGAGAGGAAGCAAAAGTATGATCTTGATCTGAAAACCAAGACGCCTAAATGCATGGTAAATGCCTCCTTTTATAGTCCATAGTTTGGAACTATTGATTTGATGACTAATTGTTGAGTGGGTGGCCACATCTTGACTTGGTGACAATCCTTATCTTCTTGTCTGAACAAAACATCATTGATAACGTCAGAATTTGAACAGACTTAAATCATGAAAGTTCTAGGAAATTGTCTCAGCTTTCCAAAAAAAAATCAGTGCATTTGGACTTTTAGAACTAGAGATATGAGCTGAACACTAAACAGTGTCTAGGCTGCAAGACAGATTTCGACTTCTCTGTTGTTGCTAAGATTTGGACTTCCAAACAACAGAATTGAGTCTTGCACTCCCGTGAATGTTTTAGGCCTATGTCTTAGATTTCTAGCCATATAAACCAAATTGAAATCCAAGATCTACAACTTTAGATATGACCCAATGACTGAATAGTGTTCCAGTTTGAACAGAACCAACATCTCTTTTCTAAGCTTAACCCTCTCTTTGTCTTCTCAATTTTAGTAGTTCAACTCATCAATCAATCCTTTGATTTATGTGATAGGCCTGCATTTATGATGAACATTTACCATAAATTAAAGGTATCTTATAATATCAGACTTGTTATTATAAAACATGCTTTAGTTAATGAGTTATTGATACTTCAAGTGCAAAATGATGATATAAAACCTTGATAAAAATGCACTTTTAAGTACTAATGAGATAGCCTTCTTGATTAGTACTTAAAAGTGTATTTTTATCAAGGTTTTATATCATCATTTTGCACTTGAAGTATCAATAACTCCTTAACTAAAGCATGTTTTATAATAACAAGTCTGATACTATAAGATACCTTTAATTTATGGTAAATGTTCATCATAAATGCAGGCCTATCACATAAATATGAAAAGCACTAATTTCACCAACATTAGCTTGTGACTTTTATTTTCTTGGACTTTGATGGCAGGTAAGATCCCCTAGTAATTCTTGAAGCTTCTCTAGCCTAAGATCAATTTTCTCAAATCCAATTTCATTATTGATCTTAGATTCTTATAACTGTTATCCATATACTTCTAAAAGTTGCACAACTTTGTCATGTTTTTGGTAATGATTCCTATTAATAGTTGTAATGGATTCATCAATCTTGTCTTCCACTCTTTTCAGATCTTGAGAACAAGTATTTGGTTCTATATTTTGATTCTGAAGGCCTAACGCTCTGAAACTAGTTGGTGCAGGATCAATTTACATAATCCCAAGACACAATAAAGCCAACAGGAAACAAAAACTCTTTAGGATGAATGAATGAATAATGATAATTAAACAAAACATAATAATAGAATGAACAATAGCAATTAAACAGAACATAATAATATAACATGTTTGATGAGAATCTCTTAAAGCACTTTTTTCATTAGCTTATCATTAAGGGTGATCATTTTCGGTTCGGTTTGGTTTTTACCTATAAAAACAACCAAATTGAAATTTTGTAAAATACAAAAAAAAAACCGATCAGTTTCGGTTCGGTTTGGTTATTTTATATTAAAAATCAAAACCCAACCGACCAGTTTTGGTTCTGTTATATTCGGTTCGGTTATTTTATATTAAAAACTATACTTTTTTAGGGTTTTTTTACTTTTTTAATAGGCTTGGTTTCGGTTTGGTTTGGTTTTTTAGGTTCGGTTTTTCAGTTTCAGGCTTATGAAACCAAAACCAAACCAAACTAAATATTTTTTAAAATATTCTAATTAGTTTTTTTCATGGTTCAGTTTTTTTAGTTTTTTTTTTTAATTTTCTCAGTTTAATCGATTTTTAATTTTTTTCTCCCCTTTACTTAACATCATTTCTCTCCCCCAAATTTTGTTACATTGCTTAGCTAAATACTAGCATAGTAGCTTCTAGCATTCGATACAATATAGGTTTTTTAAATTTTTTACTGAAAATAACTGAATTAAATCAAATCCAGTAAGTTGAAATTGATTTTAGTTTGGTTTTGATTTTTTTTTTTAGTTTGATTATATTTTAAGTAAAAACCAAAACATACAAAAAAAAAAAAATAATCACCCATATTTTTTCCTCGTAAACAAAAATAATCACCCATACTTTTTCCTTGTAAACAAAAAATAGCAACCAAAAATCCCTTTTTCTTGCTGCTTTGCTTTTCACCTGGAGATGTGATTGACAGCAAGAACATTAAAACTAAGAATCGAAAGAATCAACGAACCAATTCAAGGAACAAAACGAGAAGGATTCAGCTCATTATTTAAGAGCTCAGCCAAAAAATATAGATTTAAATTGAATGTCCTGCAGACTGGATAAAGCTGCTATAATCATAATCATAATCATTCTGACATGTGAGACTTTGACTATCTTTTTGCTAGATGTCTACCCTCTCAAAATTGAAGTTCTAACAAATAACGGTATATGGAAAAAAGTACCTAGTAGTCTAATGTGTGTGAGTTGCTTGCAGCATAACCATTATAGATACTCCTCAAGAGGGATGTTACGATTGGAACAATAGCTATGAGGGCAACTTGCATTTCTGAGCTGCTTGTCTTGATGGTGACCTGCCCACTTCGCTTATTGTTCATTCCGACACGAACAGCGATTTTGGAATCCCGACCAATGGAGAACTGAGACTGCAAGTTGGCCATCAGACCCAAATCACCCCTCCACTTCATCAAGGACAAACCTAATGTGGATTGATCCTTCTCTACAGGGAAATCCTTACTCTTGAGACACACTTCAAAGTTGGCTCCATATGCTGTATCGCCTCCAGATCTCACAGCACCAGCAGCTCCTACCAAAGCCAAGCGCTTTGCAACAGCAATCTGATCCTCAATTTTGAGTCCAGTGGCTACATTCTCCCCCAACACAGTGAAGGATATCCCAGCCGACGTTTTGTTCATCTTGAAATTTTTGAATTTGGTTTCACTTCTCAGGATGTAGGCAAGCTGCCTTCCAACATTCTGAATATCAAATCCTGCCATCGTTGATCCATTTTCTCCATGCTTGGCACAAACTGAAGAATCTAAGTGGATATTGAAGTCTTTCTTGTCTTTTGTGATTTGAACTGCAAATGCACCTGGAAACTGACCCGCAACAGCAAGATTTCTTTCAAGGCTAACACCATCATACCCACAATCATGATCCCACCCATGGGAGTCCAGAACTGGCCTCATAAGAAACTGAGAAGTGGGCTCCAATGCTCGATACCTGTAAGAAGGATTGTCACTGTCAAAGGAGGGTGGGAGGACAAAGTCAGGCATAGCAACTGGAACAGTGGCAGGACCGACATCTTCCTGGTCCACATCTTCACCAATGCCATCATAACCATCTTTGCCTTTCTTCTTCATCCCCTTCAACATTTTCACCTCTTCTCGCCACTGCTTCTTTTGAAGGAGTTTCACCCGATAATCGTACTCCTCCAAATAAGCTTTCCTTTGTTCTTTTGTGAGCTTCGCAACATGAGATTTCTTCAAAGGCTTGAATGGTGGAAGCTGGTCATATTCATCCTCAATTTCTTCATCAGAATCTGATAGATCCACCATGTCAATATCAGAGTCAATGTCGTCTCCTCCCTGATCAGTAGTGAGTTTAGGATGAGGGCGAGACTGCAATAGAGAAGACACCAGGTGGGGTAAAGGTAAAGAGCGGAGACGGAAACCAAAAGGCTTCTTGTGATCAAAAGGATCTCGAGGCTTAGCTATAGAACTTGCTTCCGATAAAATCTTCAATGAATAACATAGCAGTAATAATTGTGGTCTCCAACTTTGTCCATTTGGAAGGATATATTCACTGTTTTCATTCTTCTGGCACAGTGGATGGTTCTCAACAAGTGACACTGGATGCATCATTCTTGGATGTATCAGACGCAGATCACCAACTGCTTGGCTGATGGCTTGCTGAATAGCATGGGATCGTTGACCAACAAACATCTCGAAACTTAGGGGAGACCCGGATGGTCCATCAGGAGGAGGAGAAGTGGCATGGGTCAGAGTGACAACAGAATTTTTCCATATTGATGAAGTGAGAGATTTGGTAAGCAATCTTAACATCGGTAAATCATTGAGATCTAGTGAGTGGGTATCTAGCCGATCAGTATATAGGATAACATCTGGAGGGAACTTGTTTATTGAGGTTTTTATAGATGCTAGTATTTTCCGGTTGATAGCTTCTTCCTTCACAGAGGACCTGAGACCTGGTGTGTCAATGATTCGGATTTTAACTCCATCTACGATTCCAACAACTTCCTTCAACATAGTTGTGGCAGGCTCAAATGCATTGATCTCAACTTTCTTCTCACCAAAAATAGAATTAATGGTCGCACTCTTTCCCACTCCAGTTTTCCCAAGAACCAAAATGCTCAAAGAGAAGTCTAAATCATCTTTCCCCTCAGCTTCAAGCTGCATGGCCATTTTCTCGGCATTTTCAAGGCTGAACTCTTGATTAACATGTGCCCTTGTAGCCACGACCAGCCTGTGTAACACCTGTGCAACTATGGAATCTTCAGGAGATTGTCCAAGTCGCTGGACAAGCCTCAAGAACTTCACTGCGATTTGCTGTATCTTCTCAATCACCTTCTTATCTTCTTCATTCAAATCATTCTTTGCTACATCCTCGACTGTTTCAGACAGCGGAGCAGGTCTCACAATTCGAAATGGGGAATCTGAACCAACAAGACGTTCTAGAGAAAATACCCTGGAACCATCAGCAGAGGTTATTGCAACTCTGCCTCCATCCATACCAGCACTACTTGCTGCTTTCAAAAGAGCAGCCAATGCATCTGACTCTAACAAGTCATTTCCTATTTGCTCTGTGTCCATGTCTCCTTCTTCATCCGAGTCTGTAATAACCTGGCCATCAATTCTACCTGAAGAAGCATCAAATAATTCCTCTCCAATTTGTTCATTGATAGAATCCGCTTCTTCATCTGAGTGTGCAATAATCTGCTCATGAAAACTCTGTGAATGATCATGGGAAACCTCCAATCCTGAAAGAGAATCAAACAGTTCCTTTTCCATTTGCTCTCTAACCATGTCTGCTAATTCCCTTCCCATTTGCTCCTCAACTATGTCTGCATCCTCATCTGAGTCAGTTATGATTTGCTCATTAGTTCTACGTGAACGATCATGAGAAATATCAGCCCATGAAGGAGAATCAAATAATTCACTTCCCATTTTTTCTGTAACTATTTTTCCTTCTTCATCTGCATCTGCAATAATCTGCTCGTCAAATCTCCCTGAAGGAGAATCAAATGATTCCTCTCTGCTTTTCTCCTTAATTATGTCCGTTTCTTCATCTGGATCTGCAGTAATCTGCTGGTTTGAAAAATCACGAGATACCCCAGCAGCTGCAATAATCTGCTCGTCAATTCTCCCTGAAGGAGAATCAAATAATTCCTCTCTGCTTTTCTCCTTAACCATGCCCGCTTCTTCATCTAGATCTGCAGTAATCTGTTGGTTTGAATAATCATGAGATGCCCCAGCAGGTGCAATAATCTGCTCGTCTATTCTCCTTGAAGGAGAATTAAATGTTTCCTCTCTGCTTTTCTCAGTGACTATGTCTGCTTCTTCATCTGGATCTGCAATAATCTGCTGGTTTGAATAATCATGAGATACCCCAGCAGCTGCAATATTCTGCTCGTCAATTCTCCCTGGAGGAGAATCAAATGATTCCTCTCTGTTTTTCTCCTTAACTATTTCTGCTTCTTCATCTGGATCTGCAATAATCAGCTGGTTTGAATAATCATGAGATACCCTGGCAGCTGGAGGAGAATCAACTAATTCCTTTCCCATTTGCTCCTGAACTGTGTGTGCTTCTTCATCTGAGTCTGCGGTAATCTTCTCGTCAATTTTCAGTGAATGATCATGAGAAACTTCAGTCCCTGAAGGACAAGAGAAGGCTAATCGTTGCTCCAATTCACTCATTATATTTTCTTCTGAAGCCCCAGATATCGAATCCCTGGATCATCACCAGAAAGTAACTTTTTATGTCATCAACATGAACCTGTGATGAAACAACATGACCCTTGCTGGAAAACAGACATGAAGCAACTATATCTTTGAAATTATTTTTATTTTCCCATACCAAAAAACCAAATAAGAACTTCATCGAACTAAGAAATTTCTATCTTATTCTTGATAGCTCATCAACTTTTCACATATCCAAGATAAATTAATCGACCCTGGGAAACTCTCATGGCATACATAAGCAGAGTATACAAGTTGGTAATAAAATAAACATATTTGAAATAACACAAAAATGTTACTAAACTCATATACATCATGTCAACAGATCATTGTGCGACTTCGTGGTGAATCCTTTGACAAAGGAAGAACGAGAAATCAAAACTATGGAAAACAAAGATAATTTCATGGTAATGCAATATATCAATTGCATTCTATGCTGCAACTCTTTAAAATCAAAAGGTCTAACGCTTCATCTTATTCAAAGAAAAGATGGAGGTACCAACCAACTTTGTTTTAGAATTATTTATCATATCTTGCTCCTCTCTTTGCCTTCGTGGTGAGGGCAGCTTCATCTGATTTAGCTGAATCTTGGATAAAATTCAAGCATGCTCCTCCCGTTACTTAACTAAAGGGAGAGGTGTCCAAGCACAATGGTTCTTTTAAAAATTTTATTTTTTCCTGTAACTTCTCTCATCTTTTTAGATGGATAATTTATATTTTCTTAAAAAAGGGGGGAAACTTATGGTTACCAGTTCCTCCATGGTTACAGTTTTCTGGGTTATCTTTCCAAGAATCAGACAAAAGCTAAGTCACAAAACCTCAACTTGTAACTTCTTAAAATTTGTAGTAGCAACACAAACATTCCAAAAGATTGCAAAATATCTCATAAAACTCTCAAAACAATCAACTGTGAAACAGAAATTTCCAATACTTAATCTTATCTTACAATCAAATCATAACCTTATCTGGGCTCACGTGTAACACACAACAACCTCTCCAACCTATCCTCAAGCAAAACCCTTGACCAATTTAATCAATTCAAATATCCATGCAAACCCCCTCTGTGGCATTTTACCAAGCAAATGGTGCGCGACAAACCAAAACCAAAACCTCGAAAAACAAAATACACCCAACGACAAAAGTTCCTTTTTTTTTTCTTTTCTCTTATCTCCCAACATTACAAGCAGCATGAAAAGTGAAACCAAGAATAAGCTAAACATGAAGCAAAGCATGATGGGAAAAAACGAGAGTGAGTGTTTACATCATACATACCTTCTTAATTAGGAAAAATGATTGGATTATGGGTCCTGTAGCTTTTGGCTTTTGCTAAGAGTGAATATTGAAGAGTTCGCATGCAAAGAGGATTTGTGTTTTGATAAGGGATATTTGTTAGCTTATGTGAGGTTACATTTGTAGACTTTACTACTGTTTTTATGAGAGGCTAGGAATGGAAGATTGGAGATAAATTTGTGGATAAATGAAACCGAATACTACACAGCCTTTGTTTTTTAATCGGTTATGTTTTCTTGGACACCCTAGGGCTAGAACCAGAAGTATCTCTTCTCAGTTCAACCTGCATACAGTAAAAAAATTCCTCATCTTCAGTCATTTTCCTCAAGCTCCATGTTTTTTTCCCCTGACAGTAGAAGACATTCTCGAAACAGTTTGCACGTCGATTAAGGCCCTGACGTTTGCACGGATTTTTAAAATTAATTTTTTTAAAAAATTAATCAATCACAAAGTTTTAACTACTAATTGGCAAGATTTTTAATCTATTCACATGTGTGTTTGGACTCATACTGTATTTTGAAAAAATTCAATTTGATTTATTTAACTTGTTTAAAACTTGATTTAATTTTTTTAAAAAAATATTATTCTCTCGTGCTTTATGGTAAGAAGGAAAAGGTTTTCTTTTTAGTAAATCAACTAGGGATTGGCATGTGCTGCATATTGAGGGGCTGTGTTATTTTTTATAGAAAATAGTATTTTTATATTGGCATTTAAAAGAAATTCCATGATTTGACTCGATTAAATAAATTAATTTTATTTTAATTAGATAAAAAAATAAAAAATAATAATTAATAAATCAATTTTAAAAAAAAAAGTGTTCATGACAACTTGAAAAAAAATTTCAAAAAAAAATAAAATAATGTAGTTTAATTTTCAATCAATTAATATAAAAAGATAAAACTGAGTAAAAAATTGTTAAAAAAACCACTACGAGTCAACCTGAGTTAGCATGACAAAACATATAACATGGGTAATGATGGACAAGTTAACCCGAGTTAATCTATCAAACTCGTAATTTAGGTCATGAGATCAGGATAACTCAAAAGAAAATAAATTGAAAAAAATCATATAGCCCATTATATATATATATATATATATATATATATATATATATATATAAAACAATCTCGAACGATGAAATAAAAAAATAAGACAAAAAATTCACGTTAACTTTCCAAACTCATGATCAGAGTTATTAGACTGCAAGCACCATATATGAAAAAATTACAGGCTCAATCTTCAATCAATCAAATGTTAAAATGATGAAATCGAAAAAAGAAATTCAAATATACAAAAGGATCAAAACCAAAAATAATAATTAAAAGGATGGAGATCAAAATTGAAATAAAAATAAATTAATTAAAAGACAACTATAAATTTTTTTATCAAATGGTGAAATTGAAAAGAAAAATCACTTTAATAAAAGAATAAGGATCGAATTAAAAAAAAATAAAAATTGTATAAAAGGATTAGAGAAAAAAATAAGGACCAAATTAAAAAAAATAATATATCACAAATTAGAATTGAATAATAAAATTGAAAACAAATAATTTTTTTACAAAAATTAAAAATTAAAAGAAGTTGAAATAACAATAACTAGGAGGACAACTCTAAAATTTTAAATGATTAGCGCAATTTTTTATAGGAGAAGAGAGAGGGGGGGAGAGAAAAGCTCCCGGTGACAATTCATCCAACCACCACCTCCACACATCACCCTAACATAAGAAAGAGGTCAAGACAATTCTATCAACATGGCAGAAAAGTATTTTAAGCCACTAAAAGAGTGTTTGGATGGGAGGTAGTTTGTGCTTTTTTAAAGTAAAAAGTATGTTTTTATAGCTTTTAGAGGTGTGGTTAGGTATGGTTTGTGTTTAAAATGTATTATACCTTTGAAAAAAAATCATCACACCTCCAAGTCAAACACCTTCTAAGAGGTGTCGCATGCCCCACTTAAAGGTCATCGGCGTCTTCCACATGCACATGTCAACCACTTTTTTATTTTAATAATATTTTATGTTTTTTAAAAAAATCTAATTATTTTTGATCATCTTGATAATAATAATAAAAAATAAGTTGAAAAAACGAAAAAGCTCCTAAACATAAATTCTAAATTTTTTTACTTTCAAGAATAATTAAGTCATTTGACTTTGTTTTAAAAAAGTAAAATAACTAAAAAAAATCCTAGATACTAGTTTTAAAAATTTTACTTTTAAGGATAATCAAGCTACTATTCTACTTTAAAAAAAAATAAAAGACTTTTTAACCTCTATCAATATATTAATGAAAAAAATAAAGAAAAAAAATCAAACCCGACACTAAAGGCTATATGATAAATATATAGTTAATATCCCTTCAGTTTTAGCTTTCTCTTGGTTGATGAAAATCAATTGCTTAATTTCATGCAACACGAGCTCACATACTAATCCACGGGGAGTTTTTTTGTCATGACAACATGGGCATGTAACCTCAAGGAGATTAATGGCATATAGTCGAGATACAACATACATGCTTAAATGTCAAGATAAAGACTTGGGGTAAAATTTTCAATCCCTCAATTGGTCATAAAATAAATCGGAGAAGACATGGATGGATGGTGAAGCAAAAGCATTCGAGAAACATATAACTATGTACCTTAAAAAAAAAACAAAAATAATAGTCGGGTTTTGTGGATTAATCAGTACCAACTTCATGAAAAAAATAAAAAAAAATAATTAATAAAAAATAATTCAACTCTTTAGGTCTTAAATTTACTTTTCAATAATCACGGGTTTAAGTTTTCTCAGAGCTATTAGAGCTTCATATAATTATTAACTTTAAAATTCATGAAATTAATCAAGATATATCCAACCTGGTTTAAATATCTAAGTTAATAAAAAAAAAATTAAGACTGATATGTTTGTGCTAATCATACCTCCTATACCGAACACTTGTTGGTAACATCAATGTAGCTGGAAAAACAAAGCAAGGAGGCTGATTGGGGAAAACTCGGTAAACCAATGCAGCAATTGTTATGGAAGTAGTATCATCCCATACCGCCACATCAACCACCGTAAGTAAATATCAAGTCACCAACTGTTGCGGCTGCATGCCAGCAAACTTAGAATTTACCTGCAATGCTTGATGTATCTTCCACCATGCAACCACCGCCAAGTGCCCCTCCAGATACGTGGAGCCTCGCATTTTCAAAGATCTAAACTGCAACATCGAGGACCAATTAACCATATCATAAAGACACTTGCATGTGGGCAAAATCCATCTGAATCCAAAGTGCAATTCAGTACATTATACAAATAGTTAGCTGGAATTAAAATATGAATAAACTTCGCCTTTGCTGAATGTTTATTTTCCTATCAAAACTCAGCTGATGACTAAAAGCACTGGTTAAACTGGAAAAAAGGATTTAATAATCTAGTTTATTTGAGCTTCCTGCGTTAGAGCCAGGATAAATACTCCGAAGGATGGACACTGCAACTGGCACAATAACAATAAGTGCAGCTTGCAGTTCCGAGCTGTTTGTCTTGATGGAGATCTGGCCGCTTCGCTTGATGTTCATCCCAACACGGATTGCCATTTTAGAATTCCTTCCAACAGAGAATTGACACTGTAAATTGGCCATCAGACCCAAATCACCCCTCCACTTCATCAAGGACAGACCTAATGTGGATTGGTCCTGTTCTATAGGAAAATCTTTACTCTTGAGGTGCACTTCAAGGTTTGCTCCATAGGCAGTATCACCACCGGATCTCACAGTGCCAGCATTTCCTACCAAAGCCAAGCGCTTTCCAACTGCAATCTGATCCTCAATCTTGAGTCCGGTGACTACATTTTCACCTAGTAGAGTAATTGATATCCCAGCTGATGTTTTGTTCAATTTAAACTTTTTGAGTTTGGTCTCACTTCTCAAGATATAAGCAAGCTGCCTTCCAATAGTCTGGATGTCGAATCCTGCCATAGTTGATCCGTTTTCTCCATGCTTTGCACAAATTGAAGAATCTAATTGGATATTGAAGTCTTTCTTATCTTTTGTGATCTGAACCGTAAATGCACCAGGAAACCGACCAGCAACAGCAAGATTACTTTCAATGCTAACACCATCATATCCGCAATCATGGTCCCACCCCTGGGCATCCAAAACTGGCCTAACAAGAAACTGGGATGCAGGCTCCAAAACTCTGTACCTGTATGAAGGATTGTCACTGTCAAATGAGTGTGGGAGAACAAAGTCAGGCAAAGGAACCGGCACTGGTGTTGGACCTTCATCTTCCTGGTCCACATCTTCCCCAATGTCATGATAATCATTTCTGCTATTCTTGCCTCTCTTCTTTATCTCCTTCAACCTTTTCAACTCATCCCTCCACTCCTTCTTTTGAAGGAGTTTCACCCGATAATCATACTCCTCAAAATAAGCTTTCCTTTGCTCTTTGCTGAGCTTCTGAACCTGAGATTTCCTCAGAGGCTTGAACGGTGGAAGCTGGTCATATTCATCCTCATCTTCTCCATCAGAATCAGAGAGATCAACCAAGTCCATATCTGAATCAATGTCTTCTCCACTCAGGTCAGTAGGGAGTTTTAGATGAGGGCGAGACTGCAATAGAGAAGACACCATGTGGGGTAGAGGTAAAGCGCGAAGCCGTAAACCAAAAGGTTTCTTGTCGTCAATAACATCTTCAGGCTTGGATACAGAACTTGCTTCTGACAAAACCTTCAGTGAGTAACACAACAGTAACAATTGGGGTCTCCAACTTTGTCCATTCGGGAGAACATTTTCTCTGTTTTCGTTCTTCTGGCACAAAGAATGGTTCTCAACGAGAGACACTGGACGCTTCATACTTGGATGCATCAGATGCGGATCACCAACAGATTGGATGATTGCTTGCTGAATAACACGAGATCGTTGAGCAACATATACCTCAAAACCTAGGGATGACCCAGACGGTCCATCAGGAGGAGGAGAAGCTGCGTGTGTCAGAGTTACAATTGCACCATTCCATATTGATGAAGTTAGAGTTCTGGAAAGCGATCTTAACAGCAGCAAATCATTGCGATCTCTATCATGGGTGTCTAGCCTGTCAACATAGAGTACAGCATCAGGAGGAAACTTGTTTATAGACTTTTTTATAGAAGCTAATATTTTCCGGTTGGTAGCTTCTTCCTTTACAGAGGACCTGAGACCTGGTGTGTCAATGATTCTAATTTTAACTCTATTGATTGTTCCAACTATCTCATTCACCCTAGTTGTGGCAGGCGCAAATGCATTGATCTCAACTCTCTTCTCACCAAAAATAGAATTAATGGTAGCACTCTTTCCCACTCCAGTTTTCCCGAGAACCAAAATGTTTAAAGAGAAGTCTAAATCATCTTTGCCCTCTGCTTCAAGCTGCATGGCCATACTCTTAGCATTTTCAAGGCTAAACACTCGACTAAAACGTTTCCCTTCACCTGGGTCCAGCCGATGGAGCACTGATTCAACTATAGAATCTTCAGGAGACTGTCCTAGTCGCTGGACAAGCCTCAAGAACTTCACCCTTATGTTATGTATCTTCTCTAAAATCTTCTCTTCTTCTTCACTTAAAGTGCACTTTAGCACATCTGGTGGGGGAGCAGGTCTCTTAGAGTGAAATGGGAAACCTGAACCAGCAGGCCTTTCAAGAGAAAATAATCCAGAACCATCAACCGAGCTTATTGCTATCCTGCCTCCATCCAATTCAACACCAGTTGCTGCTTTCAAAAGAGCTGCCAATGCATCATAATCAAATAATTGTTTTCCTACTGGCTCTTTAACAACGTCCGCTTCTTCATCTGAGTCTGTATCTTCATCCGAGTCCATAGTAATTTGTCCATCTATCGTCTGTGGATGATCATGATAAGCTTCAATCACTGGAGGAGAAGAGAAGGCTAAATTTTGTGGTAATCCATTCATGATGTGCTTGGTTGTACCAGAGCCACCAAAAATTAACTCTTCAGTACGATCGTCAGAAAGTAAGCCTTCTTGTCCTCCTATTATTTCTGAATCAAGGTTTGCTTCATCTTTGATATCATAGGAAGTTGTATAGCTTTCTCGCAGATCTTCCATTCTATCACCTTCAGAGGTTTCAGGAGATTCATCTTTCACCAACAAGTTGATGGGCTGAATAACTGTAACAGCATGACTATTGTCCTCGACCAAATTAACTGAACTAGAGTCATTAACAGAACCATTCATCACAACTGCATCTTTAGGACCCAAAACAACATTATCAGGTCCTTCATCCCTCTCCATTAACAACCCAGATTGGTTGTCAACAGAAGAAGAATTACTCTGAACCAATAACTCATCTTCCTTTTCTTCTTCAGTTCCCAGAGCTTTAACTCGAAGCACAGTATCTTCTCTCTCTTGAACCCCAAAACTAGGAACTTTGACAACATCTGAAAGCCTTCCATCTTCCACTCCATTCATCATTCCCTCATCGCCAGCCACCTCATATAATTCATCATCGTCCATTGACAACTGAGCAATAGGCCTAATTCCATTCGAATTCGCATTGTCCAATTCAACAACAGAGCCAAATTCATCAGTCACACTACTCTCCTCCTCCTCCGCAAGAACTAAACTTTCTTCATCTGGGTCACCCGCAAATGGCCAAGAAACTCGATACCTTCCACCGAAACCACCCTCTTCGCTGTTTTCCTCATCTGGGTCACCTAAAAAAGGCCTCTCGGATGCAGTGTCAAAATCTTCTTCACCACTCGCAAACTCATTATCAACACAACTACTACCACTAATGTTGCTTTCAGAGCTGTCAGTTTTATAACCATCAGATTGAAAACCATCAACCGTAACAGGAGCTCGGATAGGGAAAAAACCCGTAGATGATAGTAGTGAAGTGGTGGTCCCTTGTGTTGCTGCAACAGGGACATACGTCTTTGAGGCCATGGCTTCACGTTCTTGTTTTTATCTTTAAACTCAGTATAACAACACACATAAATGCCAGAGCAAGGGAAAAGGTTAGGCCTTTTCTTTAGTATGGTGCTAGGGTTGTGTTGGTAGAGAGAAACCAAGGAGATGAATCAAGGGAGAGAAGGAGATAGGGTTTTTTTGTATTTGGATACAGAAGACATGTAGAGTACCTAAGTAAGTACATGAGAAGGATATCGGTTGTCTCTTCTGATGCTTTTCTTTGGTTTTTGGAGTTGAAGCATTGGGCAAGGGTTTGGTGCGACAACTGAGAGAGATACACTCGAGGTGGAACTGCGGAGGCCCTAGCAAGTTATGCGGTCATTATGCAATTGAATTCTCTCAATAAAAAATTTGAACTGCAATTTTTTTCTTTTATTTTCTAGTAAACTGTTAGAAATTAAAAAAATTATTATTGGTTGAGTTAATTTAGTGCCAATTGACAACGGATAACAGCCCGGTACTTCAGGGAAATTGCAGGGATTTTTTTTATTACTGTGTAAGCATGCATTTTTATCTCCTTAGCGAGGAAGACAATAATATTGAACTACGATGGGTTGGGCGTGAACTACGATGGGTTGGGCGTGCCATGCGTGGGCTGGTTGCTAGCTACCGTGATGGGCTTATCCCCAGAAAAAGTTAAGTTAATATCGAGTGAACCAGTAGCCCACGTATCTACTACTAAACTGATAAATACAGATACTACAGATGATCTTAGCCAAGAGGCCGGGAAGTTATAATACGTTTGTTCCTCTGCTTCCCATTTTATAGCACAGGTCCACGACCACCGTGTCATACTTATTAGATGTGGGAATTTAAAACCTCAAAACACAGCACAGGCAGGCACTAGGCGAGATATTCCTTCAGGGCATTAGTCAAAAGCAACTGGGCATCTGTTCGTTCTTGACCAAAGGTTCTGTGGCAGATCTTGACAAGCTATGTTAACATTGAAATTTTGCTTACGCATGCTGTCATCTTCAGGCAGCTGAGAGTTGGTGGTTTGGGTTTCAGAAATGGTGTTGAACATGATTTCTATTGGGTATTACTGCTAATGTCCATGAAAGGTTGCTTGGGTTGCCAATGAGAGGGTGTGTTCTGTGGAGCCATGCCTTCGAGGAGCGGAACAATTCTCTGAGAAGGTAACCAGCGATTGGGAGAAAATTAATCAATGAAGGATCATCACCAAGATATTTAAAAAAATTATTAGGACTTCCAAGCCCAATTGGCTGCACACACAACATACCATGATGCTCTGAAAAGTGCTTATCATAAAAACAAAACAGATACCATTAAGCATTAAGCTAGTGTAGATTTACCTCATTCAACATCATTTTCAGCCATGCTCACGACCCCTCCCGAGTTTCATTCCTTGAAGAAAGAATTATTGGAAATACAAATTTTTTTCAAGATAAATTTTATAAGAAAACTCTTTTAAAAATTCTTAAGTTTTTTTTATGTACACTTAAAGTTTATAAAGAATAAAGTTTTGTTGGATCAAGCTTAAAGAAAATCAAATTTTATTTATTGATAAAAAAATTGTGCTGATTCAAAATATAATGGTTACATGTGACTTTGACATGCAATTCTTGTTTGTTTGGGTTGGATAAGAAAGTAGTGTGATGATGCACAAAAAAAATTTTTAGACAATTAATAATTTTAATATCAAATTTTTAAAATTATCGAAAGATAATATCATAAAAAAATTAATGTTATTGTAACTATTGTTATGGTTAATCTTTCATTGAGAAATAACTTACAAATTCATTATTTGTTATCGTAAGGAAATACTACATAGTAGATCCCTAATATCTAAATAAGTATGGATTTTTAGGTTCTTATAAAAGTGAAAAATATCACATGCTATATTTTTTTTCGAAGAGGGCAATCAAAAACTCAGGAAGAAGTATTCAATGGTGCACACTCATGAATACATTGTATGATAAAACATTCATTGGAGTCTATGGAAAAAGAGATGGAGAATTTTACAAAACATGTTCGCGTATCTTTATAAAATGTAAGTTCATATTGTAGTGGCATCAATAACACCACATAACTATATTAGAAGAAAATTGTAAGAAGATATTGCATTTGCAAAATGTGATCACCATGAAATCTTATCGTATATTTACATTCCTTTTATATATAAATTATAAAAAAATATGAGTAAATACAAGCTTTTATTCAAATGTCTAAAAATTAGTTTTATTAAATTTAGTCTAGTTAAATAAGTCAACACAGTGATTCATTTACCTCAGACCTAACTCAAATTTGATTTCCAATTAAATTGGGTTGTAATTGATCTTATGAAACCCAACAGTTCAACTAACTCATGATAGAGTCAAACACAATTGAATTTTTAATTTTTAAAACAATGTTATTTTTATTTTTAAAAAATTAAAATAATAAAATTTTAGATTAATTTACTTGACTTAAAACCTCAAACTAAATTTATTAACCTTTCTAAAAACGAAGAATTTGGTAAGATTTTAGGAGGCTTTGAACATTTTTTAAAAATAATTATTTGGGCTGGGCTACTTTCTAGTCTTGCCTGCTTTCGGGCCTAAAAAACAATTGGACCTACCATTTTTCAAAGACAAAATTCAGCACCAAACAATGCCCCTATAAGCTTTGAAACTCAAAAATCGCAAAATGCCCCTCCTCCATCACCTCTGCCATGGCGGGGACGCCTTGCGCCACCTTCAATTTCCTCTCAATCTCCACAATCTCAATTCCAGACGCCACCCCTCACAGATTTCGTCTGAAACCACTCCTCTGCTCCACTACTTCCACTTCATTCCCATCAAAACGCATAAAGAGGAAAAACCACTTACGTCCCAAAATCCTAAAAACCCTAACTAAACCCTTCCCTACCACACCTCTACCCCAAATAGAAACAAACCCAATTCAGAACGACACCTTTTACGACACCCCTTTGAAGGAAACCCTATCAAGTGAAGAATTAGAGGCTGACAAAGTTGATGAATTTAATGTTTCAGAGACTGTTAGCTCAGCAGTAGAACACAGTGGCAGTGTTGGTAAATTATCTGTGAAGCCTATCTTGAAATATAGCGGTTATTTTCTTGGGGTTTTGTTGTTTCAAACAATTTGTGCTGTTTGGTTATTTGGAAATACTGATTCTGATGGAAAAGAAAGGAATTTTAACGAGAAAGGGAATGTTTTATTGGATGTGAATGGAAATGAGGTTTATGTTAATGAGAGTGAATTGGAAGAGAAAATCAGTGAAATTAAGGTAATGGCGAGAGAAGCGAGAAAGAGGGAGAGGAGGGAGTTAATTGAGGGTGATAAAGGGAGTGAGCTTGAGAAGGAGATTGGTGCGCGATTGGTTAAGTTGGAGAAGAGGTTGAACTCGAAGAGAGAGAAGTTGCCGGATTCGTTCATGGAGTATTTGGGGTTGTTTGGGGATTTTGAGGATGCTTATGGTGAGGATGCTTCGGATTCAAAAGAGGAAAATAAGACGTTGACGTTTAAAAAGAAGTTAAGGTTTAAGAGTCCGTCAATGGATGCGAGGAGTGCTCCACAAGGTTTTTCGGGTTTGAAGGATGATAGTGGTTCTAATATAAGTGATCTGAATGGTGTGTCTAGAAAAACTGATGTGAGGTATTTGAAAAAGGACACCGGAGGGAAAGATGGGAACGTGCAGTTGAATTCAGTGAAAAATGTGGGAAACAAATTTGAGAAGAAAAGGGCGAATTTGCGAAAGGAAATGGGATTTGGTAATGTTCTTAAAACTCTGATGAATGTGTGATTTTTTTATGCTTTTGATTGAATATTTGTTAACGTCAATTAACTTTTGTGAATTTTCTTGGCAATAAGGAATTAATGATTGTATAATTAACCTTTTCGGCTTAGTTTTGGATGGTGCCAATTCCGGATGCACTATTCACTTCTGTTATCATTTGAATTTCAGATACATTTTGTTGTTAAAAGTTAAAACTGTCTGCAAACTTGGGGTGGTTGTAAAATCTTTCAGGCACTGTCCAGAAGATCAGGGAAGGAAGGTCTTCAAATAAAGTTCCAGATGCAGGAAAATCAAGAGATTTGGAGACCCTAAATTCTGAAAGCTCGACCAAAGAAAATCAGGAAACCACCATAAAGGTTGAAAGGCCTGCTGCTACATCGAGTAGAAATGGTAGCAGAGATCCTGGAAAGAGACCTTTGGCTAATAAATTTGGGGATAAACAATCAGACGTGCAGAAAAATTTGTGGTGGTCGAATCTTCCTTATGTTTTAGTAAGTAATTGACTCTGTGATCCTATCGTTTTATTAATTGTTTTTTTAAAGTATATTATTTCTCCTATGAGCATTTGGAAAAGCTACGAGAGTGAAAAAGTACAAGGCTTCCTTTCAAAAATTACTTTTTCTTTGAAGTTGTTTGTGAATTAATGCTTCCAAATGCTTCTGCCAATTTGTATGCTAAACAGTAATATGTACAATTTCATTGTATTTTCTAAGCAATAACTTGATATGTGCCCAGGCTATCCTTATGCGTAGAGGTTCAGAACATGAGGAATCTGGTGGACTTTATGCTTTAAGAGTGGCTTCCCTGGCAGATCAGCACGTGGACTTTTCTTACACCATTGCTTTTGAGGACCGTGTTGATGCCAATAATTTCTGTTATTTACTGGAGTCCTTTTTTGAAGATTTAGGTGACTTCAGTGCTGATATTGTTCCTCTGCAAATAAAAGTAAGCAATCCAACCTGATCTCTTAAAGACATCAAGCTTTACCGAAACACTTTCTTGGAAACATCCCTCACAATGAGACAATTATCTGTATGACCAAACCAAGCCTGTAATGCTGTTGAGATTCCGTGGTTGCAATAATGAAGACATCATTGACTTCCTTTTATGATTGCATTGCATTTGCTCTTGTATATTTTATATTTGATTAGATGCCTCTTAATCATTGCTCCAAGGACTTCTGTATGTCATTGACTTGCTATTATGAAATTTGAATTTTTGTAGGAACTTCATGATGCAGTGAAATCGCATTCCAAGAAGGTAATTGTTGTGAAGAGGGGGCAGCTTAAGCTCTATGCTGGTCAACCATTTTCTGAGGTGGAGACGGCTTTGTACTCTTTGCTTGAACAAGATTAAAGCGCCTAAATAAACTAGTTCTACTGCGAAGGCATACGAACCAAAGATGGATTCTTCTATGGATTTGTCTTACAATGGAAGCCAGTTTCAATCTGTGGGTGTATTCTAATGAGTTCCCTTTTGGAGTCGATGGCTTTGCATGCTTATAAGAAGTTACTGGTTGGAGTTAAAAACTTTGCGTGCCACTCGTCGTCCAAATCGCTGGATGCATTCCTACCACTGGCCATTCTAACCAGAAATTCCCAACCTGGCTTATTGTCCCCTTGTTGGTTGTCTTAAATTGGAGCTCAAAAAGAAGATACTTTTCCCGTGGTTTGCATGCCTCTTTTGTCTGTAAATCAATCAAAGTTTGAGATAGGACCATTCAATTTTCTATGGAAATTGACTTGTCATGTTGGCACTAAATCAGTGGAAACTATCATTATATTTTTCTTCTCCCTTTTTAGAGGATTCATTACTGCCCCATGACATGCCCGAATCTCGATAAGCATCCACTTTAACTCGTGTTTTTCTCTTCTTTTCTGTTTCTGCAAACAATTTGGTAGAGGGTACTTTTGCACCAATTTTGGCCACTTCAATGGTTTGCCGATAGCTACAGGGTATATTTTTATTTTTTCTTTATTTCAAATTAATATTATTTTTTTTAGTGTTTTGAATTTATATTAAAAATAATTTTTAAAAAATAAAAAATATTATTTTAATATATTTCTAAAAAAAAACAATTTAGAAAGCAATATCATTCTTCATGTAAAAATCTGAAAGAAGCAGCGAACATCAGCTAATCTGGTATTCTGATTCCATATGAAAGAACAGTGGCTCGACGAGTCCATGACAAGCTGTGACTGTTTAGGAGGATGAAAACCCAAGGCTCCATGACCTTAAACAGCTACTAAAAGCGAGCAGAATAAAACTATTAACAATAATTCCATGAAAAGCTGTGACTATGATGAGAAGGAAAAGCAAAAACCCAAGCCTCCAAAACAACGACCCTTTTAAAACTATCAACAGCAAACAGAAGAAACTAGACCTATCATATTAGTCCGCCATTTTTTGGTATCTGAAGTTAAGACAACATCACCACCAGAATGACTACTAATGCATTCTGCGCTTCATCATCTTTTAACCATATGAATCTGTAAGATTAGTGACAAAATCCAATAGTGCTATATACCATCACATCTTCTATTTCTTCAACAAGCAAATGCAGAACTTAGAAAATGAACTCGAAACACCAGCCACATCACCAGAACACCTATAGCTAAAATAAGGTAAGCATGGAATTTACACAAAAACTCAAGGTCTGATTATCTTCTTCACGAGACCATAACCGTAGTTCTATTATCTCTGCTGATACAGTAAAAATTATGACAACAATGAATATTATGGAGAACTAGTAATTTTGACCATTGACTGAGCATGAATGGGTGGCAAACTGGATTGGCAAAAGTTTTGCCATGATTCCTGCTTCTGCTCCTCGTTTCTGGTATATGCTTCATATATAGAAGTCACAATGTTCCTTGCCGCTTCTCTTGCCTCGGGCAGCCTATCATTCAACAAATCTGCAGCCATTTGAACCAGCGAAACCAATCCAAACTCATTCATTCCTTCCAGTCCCTGAAATTTACCCACATAAATTCCCACCAATTAATATCATTCTCCCCTTTACAAGCTAAAACTTGGCAATATCAAACACAAAAGAAATAGCTTTATACAACTTTTACCATCTTGGAGACAGATTTAGAGATAGTTATGGCAGCTTTGGCCCTGACTTTGGGGTTGGAATGGCTAACATAAGGCCGGAGCTTGTTGAGCAAAGGCAGAGGAGTCATGGATTTCACCATTGCATTCAGTGCTCTATCTGCTTCTTCACACACAAACCTTTTGTCTTGAGAAGCTTTCAGTAGTAGTTGCAACAGCTGTGCAACCACATTAAAATCCAAACACATTAACCACAATTCTAAACAGAACCCTCATGAAAATAATAAAATTAAAATGCAAATTAGTTACGAATCGAAGAACAAAAGGTCCCCAGTCCTCACCAAGTTATCAAATGCATTAATAGTAGAGTCAAGCAACTGGTCACCAAAGACCTTGAAAATATCAGATGAAGCCATGATAGATGTCTTGCACAAAGCACTTCTTGGATTCTTCATAGCTTTCACCGCTACTAAAATTACTTTTTCCCTATAATAACATATTTAGCCACAACCGCATTATCAGAACACTTGAAAAACTGTCAAATATGCCAAAAAGATTCAAAAAAAAAAAAAACAATAATAATACATACAAGATTGGCAGCAAGAGCAACAAATGATAGAGTGCAAATCTCCTAACATCATTCAATGACTCGCAAACCTTTGTCCAATCCTTTGAATCTAACTCCTCTACTAAACCCTGAAGAAAATAAAGCAAAAAACACAAAAAAAAAACCAAATTTATTGATACACACACAAACAAAAACCCTCAAAGTCTAAAGTAAAATGGCATCTGGGTTTGGTCTAAAATTAAAGAAAAGATCCAAAAAAACATTTACATGGATCTTGGATTCAGGATCTGAAATGGGTTCAAGATTCTCAGACGAGATGTAATCAATAATCGGATCTACAGAAGGAGGCAATGATTCAGCTGTCTTGTTTTCTTCATTTACACCCAATTTGATAGTTTCTGGTGGCAGTAGAAGAGCGTTGTTAATGGGTTTCAGTGCCATTTTTGACCAAGTATGACTGTGAAAGAGAAACTGATATTTGCAATGAAGGAAAAAGGGGTTATTTATTTTTTTAAATGTGAGTATGATTGTGAGAGACAAATAAAGAAAGAGAAAGGTAGAGATTTTTTTTTTCCCGGTTTATCCTGAAATTGGTTCGGGGTTAGCATATTTGTTTTTATATTTTAAGATAGTTTTTAAAAAAAATTAATTTTTTTAGATTTTTTAAATTAATTTTTTTATATCGTTTTAATATTTTAATGTCAAAAATAAATTTAGAAAAATAAAAATATATATTATTTTAATATATTTTTAATTTAAAATATTTTAAAAAACAATCATTATCATGATATTAAACAGACTTTTAATAGTTAAAAAATTCAAATTTCAATACTGGTATCAATTTTATAAAACCGGCATGGCAAGTAGAGTTGATTCAGTAATCCGATAACTTGGGATTTAATCTAATTCAGGTTTCATATCAAATTTGATGGAAATTAAGCACACAGTCGATAAATCATTTAAATCTATGAATTAGTGGACATAATTAAAACTCAAGTGAGACCTAACTTGGCTAAGATAGTGTTTGACGTTGTGACAATAATTATTTTTTAAAATGTTTTTGGCTTGGAAATGCATCATAATAATGTTTTTTTTATTTTTTAAACTTATTTTTGATATTAGTACATTAAAACGATACAAAATCACCAAAAACAATTAATTTAAAGAAAAAAATCTTTTTTTTAAAGCATGGCCAACCACATCTAAAAAAATCTAAAACAATATTATTTAGTATTAACTCAAGTCAATCTTGGGTGACTTACTCAACTTGTGATTGAGTAGCAGAAAATTTCTCATTTCTAATTCTTTTTATACCTACAATATTAATTATGTGTTTGGTAATATGGTATAAAATTCTTTTTAAATATGCTTTTTAATTTAAAATATATAAAAATAATATTTTTTTTAAAAAAATTAAATAATCATAATACCATTAGATCAAAACTATTTAAAAATATTAATTTAAAATTTATCAAACAAAAAACAAAAATTAAGAAGCGCGTGAGCTGGGCACGAGTCCTTGCCGGCGTATTGTTTTGTTGGATTTGTTTAGACGGTATCAGCCTATCAGGAAACCATGTGGTTCCTGTTATTATAAAAGAGGTCACTATCCACTCATAACCCAATGGCAATTTGTCATATAGAATTTAATTTTCTTCTGTTTTAATTTCTTGAACTCTGGACTACTTTTTTTAAAAAAAAAATTAAAATTGATTTAGTTTTTATTATCTTACATTTCTTATTTTGGACTATAAGTATAATATTATTTAGTTTTTTTTATAATATAATTTACTTTAAATATTGATTTGATTTATATCAGATCCACATTATTTTTAAATTCTTCAAGTCCTATCAAATATTCTATTATCTAGCATTTTTTACATTTTTAGGCTATGTTTGTTTTCTGGAAAGTGGTTTTTAGAAAACTATTTTCCAAACTTTCCTGTGTTTGTTTGCCATTAGAAAAGTTGGTAAACGGAAAACACTTTCCAGTCAAAGAAAAATTTGATTTGGTTTCCACGAAATAATTTATGAAATGTTAATTATTATTATTTTAATTTCTTCATCTTTTTTTTTAGATTTGATTTCTATTATTTTGATTATTATTTATTTTATTTGAGATAATTTATGAAATTATATTTTTTTTCAATTTCATTCCCATTCAACTTTTTAATTTGTAAGATTTATTCTTCATTATTTAATAAACTTGAGAAAAATAAAACATTAATAAGTTATTTTCCAGCTTATTTTCTATGACATAACCAAATACTGGAAAATATTTTCCAACTTATTTTTCATTACACTACCAAACATCAAAATATAATTCACTTTCCTGGAATTCACTTTAAAAAAAAACCTAGTTTCCAGCAAACAATCAGTATGTTAGTACTTTACTTTTAAATCCTATTCCCTTAGTATTTTATGTCTAGATTTTTAAATGCAGCCTAATTCTGTGTGAAATCTATAATACAATTATTAGCTAACAAATGGAGAATAAAACACTTGCGACGGCAATTTGCAAAATAAGAAAAAGAAACGAAAGAAACCGATTTACGACCGAGATAGCCAAAAGTCGCAACCCCTCTTGACATGCATGCCTAGCGGTAATTTCTTAATCAACTCGTGATTCTTCACGTGTTTAATAAAATTAATTAATTGCTTATAAATATTAAAATTAAAAAGTATAATTTTTTCTCTTTATGATCTTAATTAAACAAAAATAAAAACAATTAGATCAATCATCAAAGAAATTTAGAAAATTTGAAACAAGGATAACAAAGTCGTCTTTCAAATTAAAACCCCCATTGAGAATTCTTTGACCAAAATATATGTTTTTTCTAGACAACATCTCATAATAAATATAAAAGCGATTGTGATAATTTCTATTAATATATTAAAAATACAAAAATATAGACAACTCGCGAGTTGTTGTGAGAAATATCATGGTAGTTTTATTAAATTTGACCGAGGCTATACGAAGATTGAGTTTCAAACTAAATCGAATGGTAGTTGACTTAATATTATCTAAATATGACTCAATTAAAACCCGGTTTGGTTTTAAAAAAAAAATTTAAGAAAACATTTTAATATATTAAAACTTTATAAATTTATTAAAATTTCTCACTACATGTGAAAAAATATATCGTAGGAAGAAATATTATATATATATATATATATATATATATATATATATATAGAGGCTATTTTTTACGGAAAAATAAAAACCATGTAAATATTATATAACTTGACTTGATTACACTTAATAATTTTATTGGCTAAAAAAATGATATGATTTAGAATTTATTGATATATTAGGTACCTATTAAGGGGGAAAAAAAAGAAGGAATGAGGAATAGAAACTTAATTAAGATTATCGAATGGGGACTTTTATGAGATGTTCTCAATTCTTTTTGAATTCATGCTATTGTCTTTATTAAAAAAAATTTCTTTTTAAATGAATTTTTATTAAAAATTATTGTATTGATATTGATAAATATATTTTTAACATTGTTTGCTTGGTAAAATTAGACTAAATTCTAAATCCACCTATAAGGAGGTCAAGGCTTGGGCTGGTCAAAATTCAAATGATTTTTTCTAATAGATTATATTAGTTAGGTGGCTCGCGTTATGGCACATACTCATTTTTTATTTTCATAGAACATTGGGTCCTCATGATGGCAGGACCCAAGGCTATTTAGGTCCTTCACATACAAGATCCAAGTCTATTTGGGCTATGCACAGTCAATGATATAAGACTATTTTGGGTTCTGCAGCATACGGGGCCCAAGAATAGTTAGGTCTTGGCGTGCCCAAGCACCACATGCGGGTTGGGGGTGTGGCCAGCTCCCAACTAGACAGCCCAAGCTCCACGTGTGCGCTGGAGAGTGTCCACCCAAAGGCTGGAGCCCAAGCGCCACGTGCACGCAAGGTGTGCCCAGCACTGAGGTAGACCCCAAACGCCACGTGGCGCAGGGGTGTGCCAGCCCCCACGCAGGGGTGCGCCACGTGTCCCCACGTGGTTTTTCTTTGATAGTAATAATAATTTTTTTAAAATTTATTAATGATGATAATAATAATAATAATAATTTTTTAATTTTACTTTTTAAATCAAATATTTGGTTGTTTTCAATATTAAGATATAAGTTTTTTCTAATTTAGTAATTATTTTATTGATAATATTGATTATTATAAAAATAATAATATTTATAACACAAAAAAAGTAAAAATTTTAATATTAATACTTTTGATTATAGAAAAAATAATAATATTCATAACCCAAATAATACTATTTTTAATACCAAGAATATTTAGAACATAAATAACAATATTTTTTATATTAAAACTTTGAATTATTATAAAAATAATAATATCTTTGAGATGAATACTTTGCATTCTAGGAAAAATAGTAATATTGACAATGCAAATTATAATATTTTTTATATTAATATTTAGAATTGCTGAATATTTTTAATAATACTATGCCGCAGACTCACTTTTTATTTTTATAAAAAATGCCATAAAAAATTATAATATAAATAATAATAATTTCTTTCAAATTTATTAATGATTTTATTAATAATATTAATTATAAAAATAATAATAATATTTTGAAATCTAGTACCCATAAATATTGAGTCTTGATAAAGGACCCAATAAAATTGGGTCTTTACGCTAGACCCATTGATCATGGGTCCTGACGACCAACTTATTCCCCTTGAGTCTGGAGGCATGACCCAAGCTTAACTTGTCGCCAACCAAAAGTCAGAGCCCAAGGGCCATGTGTGCGCTGGGGAGTGCCCAACCCAAAGGCAGAGCCCAAGCACCACGTGTGCGCAAGGTGTGCCCAGCCCTTAGGCAGGAGCCAAGCGCCACGTGTCCCCACGTGGTTTTTTTTCAATAATAATAATAATTTTTTAAATTTATTAATGATGATAATAATAAAAGTAATAGTAATTTTTAATTTTACCTTTCAAATCAAATATTTGGTTGTTTTTAATATTACGAATAAATTTTTTCTACTTCAGTAATTATTTTATTAATAATATTGATTATTATAAAATAATAATATTTATACCACAAAAAAGTAATGTTTTTTTATTAATATTTTTTATTATAGTAAAAATAATAATATTCATAACAAAAATAATACTATTTTTAATACCAAGATGATTAAAAACATAAATAACAATATTTTTTATATTAAACTTTGAATTATTATAAAAATAATAATATCTTTGAGATGAATACTTTGTATTCTAGGAAAAATAATAATATTGACAACGCAAATTATAATACTTTTTATATTAATACTTAGAATTATTGAATATTTTTAGTAATACTATGACGCGGGCTCATTTTTTATTTTTATAAAAAATGCCATAAAAAATTATAATATAAATAATAATATTTTCTTTCAAATTTATTAATTATTTTATTAATAATATTAATTATAAAAAAAGTATTTCTAAAAGAAATAGTAATATTTAGAATACTAGGACTCATGAACATTGAGTTTTGATGAAGGACCCAATAGAATGGAGTCCTTACGCTAGACCCATTGATCATGGGTCAAGACGACCGACCACTTCCCCTTGAGTCCGGTGCCCTGACCCAAGCGTCACTTGTCCCCAACCTAACGCAACCCAAGCGCCACGTGTGCGCTAGGGAGTGCCCAAGCCAAATGTAGAGCCCAAGCGCCACGTGGGCACTGGGTGTGCCCAGCCCCCAGGTAGGAGTCAAGCGCCACGTGTCCCCACGTGGTTTTCTTCGATAATAATAATAATTTTTTAAAATTTATTAATGATGATAATAATAATACTAATAGTAATTTTTAATTTTACCTTTCAAATCAAATCTTTGGTTGTTTTCAATATTAAAAATAAATTTTTTCTAATTTAGTAATTATTTTATTAATAATATTGATTATTATAAAAATAATAATATTTATAACCCAAAAAAGTAAAATTTTTAATATTAATACTTTTGATTATAGTAAAAATAATAATATTCATAACCCAAATAATACTATTTTTAATACCAAGAATATTTAGAACATAAATAACAATATCTTTTTATATTAAAACTTTGAATTATTATAAAAATAATAATATTAGGACAAAAATAGTAATATCTTTGAGATGAATACTTTGTATTCTAGGAAAAATAATAATATTGACAACACAAATTATAATATTTTTTATATTAATACTTAGAATTGCTGAATATTTTTAATAATACTACGCCGCGAGCTCACTTTTTATTTTTATAAAAAATTATAATATAAATAATAATATTTTATTTCAAATTTATTAATTATTTTATTAATAATATTAATTATAAAAAAAATATTTCTAAAAGAAATAATAATATTTAGAATCCTAGGACCCATGAACATTGAGTCTTGATGAAGGACTCAATAGAATTGGGTCCTTATGCTAGACCCATTGATCATGGGTCCAGATGACCGACCTATTCCCCTTAAGTCCGAAGCCCTGGCCCAATCGCCACTTGTGCCCAACCCGACGCAACCTAAGCGCCACGTGTGCGCTGTGGAGTGCCCAAGCCAAAGGTGTATTTTCAACGATGGTCGGAGGAGAAAACTGTCAGCGACGAAAACTGTCCCGAAGTGTATTTTCCAAGAAATTTTCCTCCTGCGATATCTCTCAAACGGGGACTGATATAGAAGATCCCTCCGATGACAATGTACACGACATGGAGGAGAACAACATATCTAAATATCGTTTTGATCCAACGGTGGAAGATGGAGTTATAACTGTTGTATTTTTTGCCATCAATATGTCTTTTCTCCAGCCTCTCTCTAAACTCTCTCTTGCTCTTGCAAGTCACGCTGAGATAGAAAATAGAATGATATTTGTAGTGCTATCATCTTGTTAAATGCACATTTATCCCCACTTTTTTTTTTTATCATTTGTACATAAACTCCTAACCTTCTGTTATTTGAATATTGACATCTCTTGGTCTTACATATTCATTTTGTCCCTACAAATATTTTTCTTTTCAACAATTTAGTCCTATATTCACTTTTCATTTCATTAATTTCACTATTTTTAACTTGATTTAGGTTTCTTTAATTTAATTTAATTCATTTTACTATTGGTTAAATTTATCATATTTTAATAACCCAGAAAAATTATAACCGGGGGTTTAAATTAATAGCATGATTTTTCTCTAAAAATATTTTTTAAAACTATATGAGAAAAAAATAGATTATAAAAAAAGTCAAGTTCAATTAAAAAAAAAAAAAAGACAACTCACCAAACTCGTAAACAAGGGCAACTTGAGTTACCTTGACAAACCCATAAACCACGTTAACCTCATATAAATGTAAAATAAAAGGAAGCAAATTACAAAGCTAAATTCTCAACAATCTCAATTTTAAAAGATGAAATAGACAAAAAAAAAAAATCGTAACAAATGTTTTTTTTAAAGAAAGCTAAACACTGTGGATTATTAAAATAATTTGTGAACAATGGTTTTCTCCATATCCCTTAATTTTTCTTTCTTCATAAAGTTTAATAAAATAATTTGTCTCTAAAACTATTTTTTTAACTACATGAGAAAAAAATAGACTATAAAAAAGGCAAGATCAATAAAAAAAACCCACAAAATCCATAAAAAAAGATACCCCACGAAACTTATAAATCAGTGCAACCCGACTTACCTTGATAAACCTGCAAAACCATGTTAATCTTATAGAAAGGTAAAATAAAATAAAACAAATTATAAAGCTAAATTTTTTATTATTTTAATATTAAAAAATAAAATCTACAAAAATATATACGTAAAACAAAATCATAACAAAAATTTAAAGGAAAAAAAACACTTGGGTAAAATAAATTTCTAGTCCTTTCCGCGTATGTTCAAGCTTTTATTTTAATTAATGGTATTGGTTGCCTAATGGCGTTCACTTTTTTGTTCAGGAGTTGGATATATATATAGACACACACACACACACTAAAATTGCTTAGTGTTTCACTGTGCACTACACAGTGCAGTCCACAGTGAAATACTGATCTGTCTTTTTTTTTTCTTTCATTTTAATTTTTTTTTGTTTTTTTTTATGCCTTTAAGGGTTTTTTTTTTTTGCTTTTTTCTTTGTGTTTTTTTCTTTAATGAATTTTTTTTGTTTAATTTAGTTTGTTAATGTTAATTTTTTTATTTAGTTATCAGACTTTCATAACACGGATCCCGGGTTTGACAGGTTAACCTGGTTTGACGAGTTAACCAAGAATTTTGTTTTTTTGCTTTTTTTTAATTAATTTTTTTCATTTAGTTTAGTTTGTTAATGTTAAATTTCTTTCTATTTAATTATCAAACTTTCATGACGCGTATCCCGGGCTTGACAGTTTAACCCAGTTAATTCTGGGTTAACCTATCAATTTTTTTTTCTATTTAGTTATCAAACTTTTGATGATGCGAATCCCAGGTTTGACGGGTTAACCTGGTTTGAAGGGTTAATCCAGTTAATTCAGAATTTTTTCTTTTTCTTCATTAGTTTTTTTCTTCCTGTTGGTTTTTTTCTTTGTTTTTTTCTTTTAAATTAATCTATTTAATTATCACACTTTTATAACACGACCTTGCAGCTAGACCCACATCCATGGCTCTTAGGTCCGGTGTTACAGCCAGACTCACTTAAACTTGAGTCATGTAAGTTTAATTTTATTATTAATATTATAAATATTACTCTTGGGTTAAGCGTTGCAGCTAGACCTAAGGCTCTTGGGTATATCTTTGCATAAAGACTTAACACTCTTAGATCTTAACCTTTTTTGATATTTTTTATGAAAGAAAAAAAATTAACCCATGGAGTATGCATTTGTTTTTCCTTTCCTTTCCTTTTCTTTTTTAAGCCTTTTACTATGGACTGCACAGTGCAGTCCACATTTAAAAAGCTGATGCCTTTAGTTTTTTTTTTTTATCTTTTTTCATTGTTTTTTTGTTTTTTAATTTAGTTTGTTGGTATTAAATTTCTTTCTATTTAGTTATCAGACTTTTATGACACAAATCCCAGGTTTGACGGGTTAACCCAGTTTGACGGGTTAACCTAGTTGATTCAACTTTTTTTTTCTTTTTCTTCATTAGTTTTTTTTCTTCCTATAGGTTTTTTTTTCTCTTTGCTTTTTCCTTTTTAATTAATCTTTTTTTTTTTAACTTAGTTCATTAATATTAAATCTTTTTTCTATTTAGTTATCACATTTTCATGATACGAATCTCAGGTTTAACGGGTTAACCTGATTTGGCGGGTTAACCCGGTTGATTCAGATTTTTTTTTCTTTTTCCTCATTAGTTTTTTCCTTCTGATTTTAACTTTTAATATTGTATGCAGTTCACAGTGAAAAGGCTGATATGTTTAATTTTTTTTCTATTTAGTTATCAAACTTTCATGTATAAATGTTAAGTATGAGAAAAATGGTGTTGATAATAAGTAAATCAAAAGATGGTTTTCAATAATATTATTACCTCCCTGCACCCAGAAATTATATATAGGGAAGAATATTATATGAGGTAATCTATAACATGCATAAATGTCTATTGATATGCTAATGTACAATGATAGAATATTTCCCTTGATTTTCTGCATGATATCTTGCCTTATTGGTGACAGATTCTGCTTCCTTTTTAACAAAGTCCATCTTTGAACAATTTTAGGGGCCTAATTTTTTTTTTAACGTGATGTATAAAATATTTTTTATAATTATTAATTTTAATTTGAAATTTGAATTCAGAAAATCAGGTAATAAAGTATATATTCTATTAAATTAATATCAAACCAATCTATGAATTTGCAATTCAAAGAGAGATTTTTTATTTACCTCTTGTTGGCTCCATTGATTGATTGAAAGCATGTGAGCACATTCATATGATTATTACCCTAAGATTTAAAGAATATGAGATAATATAATACTTATTCCATGTGATCACAAACATGTCATTTGCCCATCAAATTAGGTTTAATTATTGAAAAATGTGCACAGTACACTTATTCCACGGAACCATCAAGCCTTGATCCACATTTAGCAGTCCCACTGACAGAGGCATCACGTAAAGTCACACTTTGCAACGGATCCAGGATGACCGGCTCCGCCTTGGCACATTTCGCGACACAATTCAGGATAACATATTCTAGTTCTGAACAGTTTTTTACATCTTTTTTTTTTAGTTTTTTACATCTTTTTGCTTGGACGTCTTGAACCATTAGTGCATCTGCAAAAGCAAAATATAACTATTCATCACTTTCTTTTTCACTATTTTTCTGATATATATGCTTTTTATATCAAAATTAGATAACTTATAAAAAGTTCATTTTAAGATGTGAAATATATGACTAAAATATAAACATTGTTATATTTATATATTAGTTTCGA
>Ga0325402_1000112_pt1 | contig 40626 bp, 28 predicted proteins | sample PopdelMetagenome_22_FD_207212 | JGI IMG/M metagenome (GOLD analysis project Ga0325402, IMG submission 207212) | Populus deltoides microbial communities from Bellville, Georgia, United States - Xylem-PdKOR-R3 | ecosystem: Host-associated > Plants > Phyllosphere > Stem > Wood/Secondary xylem... | reverse complement strand
TAGTTTTAAAATTCAACTCGGGTTAATCTAGAACAGGACCTAGGTCATAAGTTGGGTTTATTATTGATATTGGTCAACATAAAAATAAAAATAATTATTATTATAATTTTAAAACTCGATTTGAGAATTGATTTAGAGTAAGACCTGATTCACTGGTTATGTTGACCATTAATACAAGTGAATGTAAGAATACAAATAATTATTATCATACTTTTAAGACTCAACTTAAGGATCGACCTGAGACAAGTCACGGGTTAAGTTGACCATTGAGTTGGGTCAATGTAATGATAAAAATAGTTATTATTATGATTTTAAAACCTAACTTGGGGTTTGATTTGAGTTGAAGCCTAGGTTATGGTTTGGGAAGATTAACCCGGGTTGACCTATGTCAACGTATGAATAAAAATAATTATTATCATAATTTTAAAATTTGTTCGAGGATCGACCTAGGGTAAAGCCTAATAAAAAAAAAGTCTATGGATTTTTTACCTGTGTTTTATTCCAGTTCGACTAGGTTGCAAGTCGACATAGGTTTATAACCAGGTCAAGTCAAATCAACTTTTTTATTTTTTTTAATAAATTTGAACCGATTTAAATTTCAGGTTGACCAGGTCCCATCTAGCATCTACTAAATACAAAATAAAAAAGTTCAAAGCATACCAAACATAAGAAAAGATGATTATTTGTCTAATATACCATGCACTACTCAAGGAACCTATTATGGTGGACTGGACAAGACATTTCTTTTTGTGAAGTTTGGTGCATTTTTTAGCAATACTAAAACCTTGCTAAAGGCTCATTCTTGTTTAAGGTGAGACAATTTTATCCAATTCTCCATGCAGTGTTGTTATTTATTAAATGAATAAACTACCCCTCTTACAAAATATAACAAACCAGACGGAGGCAATAATAAGATTTTTTTTTTTATAAAAAAAAATATATATAGGATTTCCAATTCACCTCTTTCCCTCTCTGTCTCTCTCTCTCCCTCTTCCAATTTCTTTCCCTCTAAACACCATATCTCCATTTTATTTCTTTCTTTATTTCTTGTTAGATTTTAAAATCAATATTATTTAAAGATATAAAATTAAAAAAAATTCAATTAAAAAATTAATCGAACTAACCTGGGTTAACCTGCGAAAACTTGGTCATGAGTCTAAAATAAACGTATAGAAAAAAAATTGAAAAACATTATAAAAATTAATTCTCAATCAATCTAGTGTTAAGGATGAAATTAAAAAAAATAAATAAATAAATGAAAAACATCTGAGTTAACTCGAGTTAACCAATCGAACTCGTGACTCAAGTCATCAGAATGAGATAACATCATAGAAAACAAACTAAAATAAATTATGAAGTCTAATTCTCAATCTACCTAATATTAAAGAATAACATTAAATAAAATGACAAAATAACTTGAGATAATCAGGCTAAACATATAGTGAAATATAATAATGTCTTTTAATATATGTTAATAATTATTATTATTAAATGGGTATGATATAAATTTAGTCTTTGTATTTTAAATGAAATCATAACTTAATATTTTTATTTTTATAATCAATATTGCACTTCATTGGCTCCATTTATTGTATGATGCTTTTAGTTTATTAACAAATATCCAAAATGCCTTTGGATTTCTATTTTGTCTTTGTCTCGTCACCAAAATAATTCCATAGTATTGTCTTATCTGATGGTACGAAACAATAGCATCAGTTATAAAAATCATTTTAAATAAATATATTTTTATCTTAACAAAACAAATTTACATACAGGTTTTTTCGACATGTTTTTATAGTTAAAAAAATTCTAAGTGAAAATCAAAAAGTTTATATATACATGTAATCAAATAAATTAAGAACTATGTGTGTTAATAAATAAATAAAAAGTCATAAACAACAACTAAAAATAAAACAAGAAAAATCAAGAGATATATTTAATTTTGCAAGACAAGACATTTATTTGGTTGTGCTTGCTAAATTTCTTAATTAAAATAATTTTTTTATTTAATCAAATGATAATAGAAATAAACATACACGTTAAATTGCTTGAATAAAATAAAAGGAAAAAAATCATTATGCAAGGCTGTATATATTAAAAATATTATTTGAAAATAAAAATTTTTTTATTTTAAAAAATAAAGTTATGCTATACAAAAGATTAAAAAAAAAATTATAGATGAATAAAAAAAAAATAACAAAAAACAATAACTCACTTAAAAAAGGCTATATAAACAAAAAAAAGAAGAAGAAGAGAATGTGTATTTATAGAAATATAAATTAAAACAAAACATATAAAAATCATTAACTTGAAATTTTTTTTAGAAAAAGATCAGGCATTGCAGGATTTGACAACTCATCTAACCTGCTTGGCCTATTTCATTAGGGCTCAGGCACAAGCCTTCTAAGGCAGGCCTGGGCCCTTTTCTTTTTCTTTGCATTTGTTGTTCGTCTTTTTCTTGAAAAAAAAAATTAGACAATATGTCTTTTGATGTTGCCCAGAAAATTAGAGCCGGTGGTTTTTTAACCTAAAAATTTATTTTTCAACTCATTTTGATCCAAAATACTTAGAAAACACCGTAGAAACCACAGTAAACCTGTCTATAACCTAAAAAAACCCTAAAAAACCATCCCAAAACCCGAAATAAAAAATCTTCCCGAGTTTAGATATTTTTTTTAGGAATTTCCAACGTAAATAATCACTTAATATAAATTTCTCTTGTCAAATGAAACCATTTGACATAAAGATCAATAATTTTGGTGGCGCTTTTTCTGCTTTGAATCCTAATCTTTTAATTTTATCTTTAGTCAACAAATTTTGGTGGCCAAAATAGACAACAACATCTTTCTCTCTGTACATCAGAATTCAATGATTTTTCTCTCTCTTCTCTCAAAATAAAAACTAAAAAAATAATAAAAATAAACTTTTACACCAAAATTGAATTGAAAAAAAATATTGAGATGCCAAATATTTATAGTTTTAATAGTATGAGGACCAAATTAAATTTTTTATGTGAACTTTGAAACCATCACCTATTGGTGGCGCTTTTTCTTCTTTGAATCCTAATCTTTTAATTTTATCTTTAGTCAACAAATTTGACATAATTGCCCTTGAATTTGGCCCAAAAAGGATGCAATCGCAAAAGAAAAGTTTGAGAATTAAATTTTTTTAAAAAAATTGAATTGGAGACCCATAGTAAAATGTAAGAGAATGAACCATGCATGCTGCTATAGTAGAAAACCTAATCATTTTGGTTTTTTACTTAATTGTTCAATACAGTCCAATGCATTCTAAACACAAGGTTGTCCAGTCCAATTTAGTCCAATGCATCCTAAACACAAGACAAAAAAGTTATTTGTCTAGTCGAACTCTAGTTAAGTCCAATCTAATTAATACTATCTAGCATATCAAACAATTATCTAAGCATATCAAACACTATCTAGACCTGGCACGGGTAGGTTTCCAGCTGCACAAACATTTGAGAGATGCATGAGTTTAAGCTATCAATCTTGCATTTTGGGGTTCGAGAATAGTGATGAACCATAGAATCTTGGCAAAAGTCATAGCGGAATTCTTGATTAGAAGTGAAATCTGCATGATTGAACATGAATAGGTAAGGAGTCTTGGCAGTAAGGAAATGGGCACATCGCTGTTCATGTAATGGTTAGCAGTATAATCAGAAGACTGATACCCATGCAGTTCTCCAAATTCAAAGAATGGATATCCACACAAATCTCACGGAGCAGAAATCATTTCCATTTCACGGGTTGAGATGATAATTTGTGTCTACACCCATTAAACATTTTCCAAATGAGGGTGAAGATTATGTAAGTTGATACAATGAATATTATTACATCACTAATTTCTCGGTAAAAGTTACCTGCAAAATTTATTACTGGTACAGTGGGAAGGGACAGGGAGTCTGGGGGAACATTCAGGATTTGAACTTCTGCGTCAGTTTCTCCACTCCTTCCCTGCAATCTTCTGTCACCCGCTTTGTGCCTTCCTTGACAGCTGAACCAAATTCTGCAGTGTGCTGCTTCAACTCTTGCATTGATCCTATCGTCTTCTCCTTGATGGCAGAACTAAATTCAGTTGTGTTCTGCTGCAACTCGTGTATTGATGCCCATGTCTTTGAGATGGTGGCTTCTTTAAGTTCTTTGGTCCTCGCACATGCCTCTGCAATCCACTCCTTCAGAACTGAGATTAAGACCAGTATTTTCTGTATGATTTTATCAAGTACTACTCGAGATTTCCCTCTAATGTCATCTGCCATTAGCTTGAGCCTGTCCACCAAGTTCTCAGCCCTGTTAACAGTTCCTTCAACAGAAGAGACTTGCTTTCCAGCAGTCAGCCATGTAACTCCAGTAGAACTCTCTTCATTAAGATCACTGTCAACCACAACCTTGATGCCATGCTTCTCCCACCGATATCTAGCCTCTTCAAGGGCTTTTGCCTGCTCTCTCGCTCTTTTTGCCTCGTCTTCAGCCCACGCCCTGAATGATAATAAAAAAAAAAATGAAGGTTGTAAGTAGTTATAGTATGGTTTTAGTGATCCATTACATAAGTTGATGACAACATGATAACTCCATTGCAGGTTTATATCGGTGAATCATGCCAAAGACAATTATTACTTTCTTACCTGGCCATTGACAAGGCTTTCCGCTCAACCTCTAGGTCATACTGTAATCTAGAGATCTCCTGCTTTTCACTCTCTGCTTCTTTTTGAAGTTTGCTAATCCTTTCCTTTTCATATGATATCTCCACCTTGTTGCTCAAAAGGCTTTGCAATTGCTCCTCCAATTCACGCCTTAACTTTGAAAGAACTTCCATTTCAGATTCAATAGCAGCACGCTCCTTCATCAAGGCAATATCATCCTTCTCTCTCTCAGCTCTTAATGTTTCTAATTCGCACCTTGCCTCTTCAGCCATTTTCTCTATAGCATTAATCTTTTCCTTCTCAATAGAAAGCTCCTTCTCAAAACTTGCATTTACATCCTGTTCAACTTGAGCTACTAAAGCATTGTGGGCAGAAACGACATTTTCTGCCACAGCTTCTGCTTCAATACGTGCAAGCTCCTCACTAACTATGTCAGAAGCCTCACCAGTTGCAAGAGCAACAGCAGCTTGGGCCTTTGTGACAGGTTTATCTGGCTGGAACAATCTTGTGCAACCTTTTGGAAGACACAAAGGTGAGGGTTGGTGCGTTGAGGCATCTCAATTATCCAACTTAACAGAAAATTAATAAACTACGATCATAGGCTAACATGACTCACCAAATGCAAGTGATATAATTCCTTGATCTCCTGCAGACAAGTCAGCCACAAGAGCAGGCCATGCATCCGGATTTAACTTGTCAATATCTCTGAACCCAGAAACTTTGTACAGTATCTGTAAATGATTGCAAAGTGAAGATGAACGCAAAACTTAACGTTAAAACTTTGACTATGTATTGACAGAGTAGCAAAAGAGACAGATTAAGAAAAAAAAGGTTCCAACCTTTTTATCAGCTTCTGGAAATTGTCTTTTCTCAAGGGCCATCTTCCAACTGACAAGATCCTGGCGTGACAAAGGGCTGCAATGGTAAAAACTTGATGATTACAACAACAATGAGAAATCATAATATTGTAAATGGTAATATTGAACCACATATTTGAAATAGAAGACAGAAAGATCCCAAAAGAAGAATATAGAGAAAGATTTTCCATGGTAAATTATCAGAATGATATGGTACATAATGCATGACAAGGTAGCCAGAGGAAAAATTTTGCACTGCGGTCTCTTGCACATCATCATAATGCCAGGGATAGGTAGCATCTTCATATACGTTGCATCAATACTAATAAAATACAATTTAACAGGGTAAGCACATAGGTGTGCTAATTCTACAAAGGACAAAAACCATTCTAACCGTGAAAAGAATACTCTATTCATTAACAATTTAACAGGGTATCAGAATCAACACAGTTGATATTGCAGGGTAAAACAGCTATCACCTTTCAGCAGCAAAGTAAAATGGATCTTGGTTTTCAACTGAAGAAGAAAGCAAACCACCACTTGAAAGCTTGCTTGAGATAAGTCCTGCTTCAGCTAAGCCTGAAAAAGATACAACTCAGTTAACAACTATAATGCAGTGGAATAAAGCCTTGTTACTAAAATTTCAAATGAAGATCAGAAATGAAGTTTGAACCTTGAATGGATGAAAAATCAGGGTCATCAGGCGTGATATCATCAAATGCAAGTTCAGTAAAATTCTCTATGTACATCGCAGGATATACTTTTGACACCGTGCTCCTTCAAGCAATTAGAAGGCAGTCAAAACATGTATTCTGAGCTTCTGATAAACACTTTGCATTGCTAGTTGGGTGCTCATCCTCAAGCTCAGTGCTAGACAAGCAATACTAACAAGAAAGATGCATACCTTGAAAGAGCACTGCTAGCAGTCACTAACCAACGAGCAAATTCACGCCGGGTACATAGATCACTGGATTGAATATCCGCCTCAATAACCTGAAATTGCAAAAAAAGAAAAAAAGAAATTTCAAACTGGTTGTCCTCATTTATCTATACAGGTTATACACACTGATTGCCTCACCATCCTCTAAAATAATGAGAAGCAAAAACAATAGCAAAGAAGTACCTTCAAAACTTGCAGTGCAGCTAATACCTGCCCCTGAACCTGATCAACAACTGCAGGAACTAGAACCTTTCCAGGAAGCACCTGCAAGGCTGCAGAAACTGCAGATGGAGCAGGTATACCAGCTGAGAAGGAAATTTCAGGAGTTGGTGGTTCAAAAAATGGTTTGCTTTCCTTCATCTCATTATTAGCAATAATGACGTCTGTGTTTGCAAATGGGTCGACTGAAGCTGACTCGGAAATTGTTTCTGAGGAATCTCTTTCATCTAAGTGATTCACTTCCAGGGAACTATTTCTCTCAGCTGAATCCTGGGTTGGATTGCTCAGATCAACATTTTCTTTGGTTAAAAATGAGGCTACAGTCTCCATATCATCTTGCGGGACAATTTGAAGTTCTGAACTTGTATCCATGGGTGAACTCTCTGAAATTTTCACACCCACAGGATCACTGGGTTCACAAATGATGGAATTAGAAGAATTCAACGATGAGTCAGAATTCTCATCTATCTTTGAGGCAGGCGATTCACTCTGGTGGTCCGTGTTAAGATTTGTTATATCTGGCACATTGCTAGGTTCTACATTAACAGGGTTTTGTTCTATTTCAAAGGTTGATATAGAGGAACTTGCACTAATATCAGAACTGGGCAAATTCTCTGAGCTGGTTGTTGTTTCAGGAGTAACAGATTTGTCATCAAAATTTGATTCATATTGCAAATTTTCTTGAACAGGCTCATTATCAACAGTATCACTGACCCTAGTAGCATAATCAACACTGTCTACAGAGGTCTCCTTATTGTCACCAAGTTTATTTTCACTGGGTGCTTCATTAAGTTCTGGAGATGAAGAAAGATACGTTTCTATACCTTTCTTGCTTTCACTCTCCTCAACTTTATCATCCTCCTTGTCAGAGACCAATGAAACTTCCTGCTGAGTTGTGAATGGTTCCATCTCTTTTTTTGGTCCTGTATGTAACATTATAATTAAGCATTGGATTGGTTGAACAACAAGGAGAAGAGAAATTCAAGAGATGCATACATTCTAGTGAAGCCCATTTGTTTATTAAGCACATGACATTCAGATCAAGGATTAGGCAACAGTAGCCAGAAGATTGTGATAGCATACAATTGGAAATCTGTTCTTTCTTTCATTTCATTTTTTTAGCAGGAAAAATAACATCTGATGATATAAAGTTTTCATATTTTTTTTAATCAGCACTGGTCATTTAAATTCTTCTAAGAATACAGGCAGCCACTTACTGGAAGTGCTCCGCTTGCTTAAAGATAATGCTGCAAAGGTAAGCCCCGCAAATAGGATGACCCCAGCTACTCCAGCTCCAACCATGCCTGAAAGCAAACTACTTCCAAAGTGTAATTAGTCCATTAAAAAGGCACAAATGAAACCTTTAAAACCATTTTCACTTTCACACGAAAATGCAGCAATAATAATCCAACAAAAGAGTTCATATACAAAGCAAGTATCAACAGCAACAAAGATAATAACTTTGTTTGCGTTTACACAATACCATTCACTAATATGATTACTATTAAGAAACTTTTCCTCACACCCTGAAATTAACACCCTTGAAAGAGCTACTACATTTCACATTTGAATATAAAAATAAAAAATCATATTCATGATTTATTTCCCAAAACTAACACAAAAACAACAACAAAAATGAAGCATTTTGCCTCCCTTTATGCCAAATTTTCTCATTTGCAGTTAGACATAGACAATTGCATATTCTAAGTAAGAAAAAAAAAACACGAACTTTACCAAATGGGCTAACTTTAACCCACTCTAGAGAGCTACATTTTGCATTACAAGCTTAGAAAAATAAAACCCATCATTCGTTTCTCAAAATTAACAAAACAAAAGGCCAAAAATCAAACTTTGCACATCTTTACCTCCAAACCATTTCTTTCTCTGATTCTCAATAGACTCATCACTCCCATTATCCGAATCAGTCCACGAACTCGACACGACCCACGAACTCCCATTACGTCGCGGTTCATTTTGAGACAGCAAGAGAAAGCGAAGGTTACTATCACTCTTCTTCTTCCTCACACAAGCCCGTGCGAGTGTTGCAGGTGATCGTCTACAGTTATGGTAGTTGAAGGCTAATCGAAGCTGGAGAGAGGTCGGAGAACACGTGGCAGCCATTGCTGATACCATATCTGGGTTTGGGTTTAATTATGAAATTATGGAGTGAAAATTAGAAAATGGGGATAGGAGAGAGGTGAATTGAGATTGAATTTGAAAGAGGCTTTTTGTGTTGTTTGGTTGTTGGAGAACAAAATGAAGAGACAAAGAGAGAGGTTTCGGAGTAGACTATGGTGAAAACGATGAGACAAGAGCGTGCAATCTGTCATGGGATAATCCCATTGAAGTTTACTAGCTATAACACTGCGGATCGAATAATTTTTTGTTTTTTTTTAATAAAAACCGCATTTTTTTTTTGGATTTTTTTATATAAAAATCTCAATTATATATTAAAAACAATATTTATATTTTTAATTAAATAAATAAATAATTATTTACCCCATCAAAAAAAATTATGCATGATTTCTAGCCATATAAAATTAATCAGTGAACCTCGTGACGTATGTTATGGATTTATTTAGATTCTATAATTTTTTTTAATAATTTTTTATTTAAAATATTTTTTTATAAAATTAAAAGCTATCTAAATATTAGAGTGTTGTTTGAAATCACGATACATCTAAAAATATCAAATTGAAACAAATTATATTACATAATTAAAAATTAATAAAATATTAAAAGATAAAATTAAGCAGAAAAAATAAATAAAAATTTAATTGTAAATGATCAAATTAAAAATTAAAAAAAAAACTAGGTGCGCAATCATGGTTGCCCCCAACAAACCTGAGCCTTAAAAAAAAAGAAGTTTAGGCAAGTGAGCTTAGAATAGCTTAAGTATTTAGACCTTTTTATTTTTATTTTTATTTTTATTTTTTTATACCTTTTTAATTCTTCAAAAAACATGTCAAACAATCCATTTTTACATTCAAAAATCATATTTTCAACCATTTTTTACCTAAATTTATCTAAAAACATCATAAACAATTAAAATATATATTCATGGACTCAAACAACCCAAAAACAGGTCTAAAAATCCAAAATCAACATGAAAATCAAAATTCTTCCTAAGCTTAAATTCACCATCTCATGCACATTTAAAGAAAATAACACATAAGATAAACTCCTATCATTGAATGAGATCAAATAACAATAAAATTACCTTTTACATGGCCGATATCAATATCAACTGATTTTTTTTTTCTCTACCATTAGAATCTAGTTATTTTATCTATATTCTCTCAAACAATAAACAAAAAAATAAAGAAAATAAAGTTTGGAATCAAAATTAAATTGTATAAATTGTGAGAGACTAAAAACTTATAACTTGAAAAGTTTAAGGACCAAGACGAATGTTTCATCCAAAATTTGAAATGACCACCCTTATTTATTGTCTTTTTTACACTGGTCCTCTATATTTGAATCTTGTAATTGTTCAATAAATTGCTTTAACTTGCTATTAATTGAGATATATAATGGTGTAATTGAAAAAAAATAAACAAAAACAATTATTATAGCAATTTATAATTTGTTTTTGTGTGAATAATGGTGTGATGAAAAATGTTTTCACCACCATTTTCATAGTAGTTAATAAACAAGTAACAAATCAATAGTTAGTCTATAGTTAATAACTAGATTACGAAACGATAAATGAACGCACATGGTAATAAGATAATTTATAGTAGTACCATGAGTAAAAGTATTTAGCATATGCAATTATTATTATTATTATTATTATTATTATTATTGAAGCAAAAATGATTTTTATTTACATTTTATATTATATTAACTAGTTTTTTTATTCCTGTTACATTATTGGTCGAATCATTTTTTTATAATCTTAAAAAAGATATAAAAATGTCAGGAAATCAAGAATTTGATGTATAATGGACGAAACACTTTAAAAATATTGAAGTGGTGCTATATTAGATGATAGTTTTCTTAAAAATTTTTTTGAAACAGCGACACACTGGATCAACTCTAGTCAACCATATTTAACCCTTGAAACTCTCGATTGAAGGCGTGAGCCCGTGATTATAGAATCCAAATCAAAACAAGTTAGGAAGCCCAATTCTAATTAACCAAATATTCAAGGCCTAAAATTAAAAAAATACTCAATTAATAAAAACGACAAAAAAAAATAATTCGAGCAAACCTAGATCAGTTGCCCCTACTATGCCACGACCCATATCAAATTGGTTTTCACATAAAAAAGGATGTTCATGCAATGTCAATGTTTTTAAAAATAAAGAAGAATTTAAGACTCGGGTCATTGACTTGTTTGGATCCATTAAATCGAGTTAATTTAATAATATAATTAAATAAATTAGCAAAGAATAAAGAGTTAAAAAAACTCAAAATAACCCGAATTATTTTCAAAATTAGTAAAAAATCATATAAAAAGCCAAAAATAATAATTATGGAGTCTAATCTTCAAATAAAAAAATATTGAGAGATGAAACTGAAAAAACATGATCTTAAAATATAAAAAATAAAATAAAAATTTTTTTTACTCATGCTATGTCTCAAGCCATATATTTTTCTCCAACCATTAGAGAAATGTAGAGAAATGTAAAAAACAAATGGAGATGTTGATATACTAGACAATATTTTTAAAAAAAGAAATATTAAGTAATTAATTTAATTTAATTTAAAAATAAGATGAATACAATAAAAAAAAAGACAAATAAAAAGAACTAGGATAGCTCATGTAATTCTTAAAATCAATAAAAAATACTATATAAAAAAATAAATAAATAAATTATGAAACTTTATATATAATCAAATCAGGTGCTAAATGATGAAATTAAAAAATTAAAAAAAATAAAATTAGATGAATCTTCTAAATTTGAGTTAGGTTCTCAAATTCACAATCTTTTAAATTTTAAACTCAAAATCAATTAAGGAACTAAATTTAATATTGAAGGATAAAATAAAAAAATATAATTAAAAAACTTGTCAATAAAAAAAAAAAATTATGCAAAAAATCATAAAAAGACGAAGCTATACCCAAATAATTCTAAAATTATAAATGCACTCGCGAAAAGCTTCCTTTATCCTTGAAGACTAGTTTATTGGTTTTGCTAATGAAGTGAAAAAACATTAATTTATTATTATAATCCACATTAAATAAAAACAAATATACGATACTTTTCTCACACCAAATAGGTTCTGTATGCAGAGAATGTCACGTGTATAATGTTTGGTTATATATATAACATTGAATTGAATATATAGCTAACAGCATTATTTCTATACTAAATAAACCGGTTTTTTTTTCCCTGTGGATATCCTTTTTTTTTAAAAAAAATTAATCAAAAATTTTATAGAAAACAAAAAAAATTAGATCTCAATTTTTAATTAAACTAAATGTTGAAGGATGAAATTAAAAAAAATATAAAATTAAAAAATAAAAATAAAACAAATAAATTTTTGGCCCGCGCTACAACGTGGCTAAGATAATTTTTTTATGAACTTAAAAAAATATAGATGATGACATATTAGATGATATATTTTTTAAAATTAATATTGAACAACTCATTTAATTTAATTAAAAAAGATTCTTTTAAAAAAGCTAAATCTAACAAAGAACAAAAAATAAAAAGACTCAAGAAAATCTGGATAATTTTCAAAATTAGTGAAAGTTCCAATAGAAAGCAATAATGAAGTCCAATCTTCAATTAAATCAAGTTCTGGAGAATAAAACTGAAAAAACATAAGTTTTTAAAAAAGAAAATACAAAAATAAATTCAAATAAATCTTTTAAACCTGAGTTAATTTTTTAAATTTATAAAATATTAAATATTAGATTTGAACTCAATCAAGAAATTCAATTTAATGTTAAAGGAAGAAATAATAAAAAAAAAATCAATTTTAAAAACTTGTGAAAATAAAAAAATAAAGTTAAAATTTGTTCCTAGAGCTTGAATTTTGTGATTTTGTTTCGGTTTTTTTACAGAGTTATTCTAAGTTAGGTGTTATTGGTCACTTTATCATTATCTAGATATTTTTATTTATTTTATAAAGAAATGGTGTGCGTGTATATATATATATATAACCAAACATTATATCATGTCCAAACCCTAAGTCCCAGGCCCAAACCAATATTTAAAGAACAAGTGTCATTGTGGTCCTTATAAATCATATTAAATGTTAAATCAGGGCTAGTCATTAATTAATTATCCTTCCTCCAACAGCATGGCTCAAGAAACGGTCTTGTAAGAGGGGATTGATAAAGGGAAAAAGAGCAACGCTTGACAATAGTTCGGGAACAACCTGGGTAACTATATCAAAACAATAATATTCGATGATCGAATTCAAATCTGATCAATTAAAGAATAACAGGAGATGTCCTCAAGTCCCTAAAAAATCCTTTATGTTCTTGCAGGTGCTTGTAATTGATCAATTAATGACGTGATCATCTTTTAAACCTCTGAAATAATCCTAAAATTAGTGTAAATACAAGTCATGCAATTGCTGTAATCCAGGTTTAAAATCAAGGGACTTCTTCTCGTAATCCATGAGAGTAACATGGTGTAAGAAAAAAATGTGCTCCACACTGCCTCTCTCCCTACCCCTTTCCCCTCCTATTTTCACATCCATTTGAAGATCTTTCTTTTCCTCGATTGCTTGTAGAAGGAGAACAATATGATAAATTCCCTTCCCTTCTTTCATATCTGACATTTGAATTGGTTGTGCGAAGAGTCAAATACAATTAAGTAAACATCAAATTGTTGATTCTCTTGTTTAAGTTTTTCATGGATTGAATTTCCTGGTGAATTTACAACTTTTAGCTTGCCCACTAAACTCCATGGTGCAAACCGCAGAGGGCTCAAACTTCTATTTGGCGTGCTTTGTCATTGACATTAGACATGCTTCCTTCCCACAACTCGGGCAGTTCCCTCCTAAACCAAGAGACAGCAATAACAGGTCCAAGGGTTGAAGGCACCTACATTCACCATCAAGCAAATCAACAAAAAAACAAGAAAGGAAAAACTCAGAGAAAAACAAACATGTTTTTCGACCTCTTACAGCCAAAAGCTCAAAAAAAAAAAAGAAAAAGTTGTGCAATCCAACACTCAAGCATTGACAGGTATATTCCAACTACAATATTCAAGCAACAAATAAATACATTGCCAATAGATGTACCAGATAGAGAAGTGCAGGTTGGGGTGAGTGAGTCAGGACACCAGCTGCTAAGGCGATTACCAATCCAATGGCATAACCAGGAAGAGCATACCATATATATTTTTGTCCCTTGGAAGAATATAAATCCAAGAGATTCACCGGATCTCTGCTCTTTCGGTAGTCAAAACAAAGAACTAAAGCTAGAAGCATGGCAGGAATAGCCTGCAAGAACAACATTATTGAAATAAAATGTCACATCTTTCAATATTTTCCCCGGAAGAGTACAACATGCCCAAATCATATTCTCCTTTTAGAAAAAATCTAGTAAGATTTTGGTGTGCAAGCATGAGTGTGCAAATAAATTTAACGAATATCTTTAACAAAATGAAGTTGCGAAGGATTCATAACTTCATTTTCCAAGCAACCGGGGCAGTAAGATCATTATTCATAACAGCTTAGCTTTTAGTCAATACAAGTTACAATAACTTGGAGAGAGAGAACAACACTGACAATCAGTTTGTGGAAGGCCTGTGAACTGGAAAGGTAGAAGAAACAAGGTATAACCAGAGGCGTAATGATTATGAAGATTTTTGACCAATGGGTCCTAAAGATCTTGTGTATTCATCATTTTACATCTACATGCATAGTCAAAAGATGTAGAACTATGGGCTCCTATGGATACAATCTGACCTAACGATACAAAGAGTCTTCCTGTGATGACTGAACTAAAAATTGTATGCAAATCCAATTACGGGATTAGAAGCTGCAGATCAACAATGGACCAAGCAATCCAAGAACAGGATGCACCAAGAAAATATAGAGAACTGATATTTAGCATGATTGGACAATGGACGGCTTAGTCACCATCTTTAACAAAAGAATGCGTAACAAAGATCAGTCCATTGGAGGGGGATTGGGGCTAATACCATACAGATGCCGTGGTCATTGTTTTCAAACAGAACAGATAATTAATCAAGTCCCAAAATGACCAACAGTCCATCTAAGAAAACTTTATGCAGAAACTTTAATGCAACCACTTTGCTGCATTTTGGTGGGGGAAAGGCGCATTTCTTATTGACTTGAGAAATGCCATGCAAGAACACTAACAAGAAATCCTAACATACCATGTCCCCAAGGCCAAGCATCATGAAATCTGTAGTATTTCCTCCTGGAGCTGTACTACTGAACAAATTTCGGGGGAAGACTATTTTCACAGGCAACTCAAGCTTCTTTGTAATCAATTGCAACCCTGGAAGACTCAAACTATTAGCCACTGTATGAACAGGATTCGATGCTTGCTGAGTCGCCACTGACACCATGACATTGGCACCAAAAAATCTCTCTGAGTAGAACACCCAGAATATGTCATATACGAACAAGCATGCAAGGAGCATTGCACATATTTTGATGTTTGGAAGGCGTACATGACTCACAAATGCAATGCAAATTGAAATACCCAACAGATTGTTCAATATCCAATGCCCAGATACAAGCCAGGCTGCAACAGTAAGAGAGCATGATAGCAACAATAACCCTTCGATTCTTGTAAATGACTTTGCACAGCAACGGGACACAAATGGGTCCGCCAAGCCATAATGTGACTTTATATAGGCAACAAAAGGAGAGAGGCAGAAGAAAAGAGATGAAACAGAGGCAATGGCTGTGAATGCTGTAAGGATTTGGGAGACAGACGAAAACAGGTAAAACATCAAAAGCAAACTGCAAGAACTCATTATTGGGATCATTAGTGCTTGAGACCTATCCAATGTAATGGATGCTTCAGACAAGTCAAGATTCCTCTCCATTTCTTTCCCATAATTCAAAGCTCGAAAAGCAGACCCAAATGTCACGGCCACTGCTGTCACTATAAGGGTAACAGGTGCAGGCTCCAGCATATATAAAAGCTTCCACAAGGTCTCCATGACAAAGAATGAAAGTCTTTCAAATCAATTATCTCAAACCAGTCTTTCGTACATACAAAAAAACCAAAAGCCTGGCCACCAATTTTGCATTCAAAGTTGCATCCTTGGTCCCGTGAACGCTTAGAAAAAAGATATTCAAGGAACCAGTAAAACAGTACGGTCCTGTCAAAACAAAAGTAAGTGACCACAGAAATAAGAACAATTCAAGATTCTAAAGCATGCATCAACAAATTCCTATTTCCCAGAAAGTAAAACCACAGAAATAAGAACAATTCAAGATTCTAAAGCATGTATCAACAAATTCCTATTTCCCAGAAAGTAAAATCTAGACACGAAGATGCAGAAACAGCAGTTCCCTATTCCACATTTTTTGTTCCAAGCCAGAGCTACTGAGCACAACTTAAATAGAACAGGCATAAAACCTAAAAGAAATCGACAATTCCCACTTTATTTCTCTTCCCTGGCTTAAATTTCTTATCACAAAAAAGGTCAACCGGCATGAAAAAATTCCATCCAAATCAACACCAAGCAAGCACATTTCACTCCCGGTCAAGCTTCCAATACAAAACAAAACCAAAACCTCACACAACAAATATTCTGAAATCCTAATTTATTTCCCAAAACAACCAAGGTAACAACAACCTCTAACGAGCTGAGCTAAGCACAATTATGCTGCCTATTTAACTTCAGTTTTTCATTTTCTCTAAAAATCCTTTTGAAACAAACACAAAGACTCAAACTTTTTCATCATCTCAAAAAATTTAAACATTCCAAACACAAAATTTTATCAGCAACCAAACTATTGGCAATTAACTCAAAACCACTTAGATGTAGAGCTTACAAGCAAAGAAATAAAAGTAAACAAAATCAAATAGATATAAAATTTACAACAAAAGATCTGAACCCAGAAGAAATTTCAAGATGGGAAATCAGGTTTCAAGAGAAAGGACTAACCTTGAAATTTTGAAGAGGCTGGAGAGTCTCGCCCTCTCTCAGTCTATCGTCACAGTTTTCTGTCAGAGCTGCCTGAAACCGTACACACTAAATGACCAAAAGAGAAACAAAATTACGCTTATTTGCAAAACAGCCCCAATCGTTTTTGTTTTTGTATATTGGTGGTACAGGTGTGTGCTTGGGCTCAAGACAATGGTTCACCCGTTTCTGTTTGTTATGTTATGGGCCAACGTCCAAGGCGTGGAGTTGAAGACAATTTATACAACCATGTTTTTAAGAATTTATTTTTATTTTTGGATTCAAATTATTTTTTTATGTTAATATTAAAAATTAATTTAAAAAAATAAAAAATAATAATTTTAATATATTTATAAATAAATATCTTGAAAAACAATTTATACCCCACTCTCAAATAAACACCTAAAAGTAGTTTAAGATTGCGTTTCAAATAATATTTTAAAAAAATTTAAATTTTGTTTTTATGTATTTGAATTATTTTAATATACTGATATTAAAAATTATTTTTAAAAACTTAAAAAAATATATTTTAATATATTTTCAAATAAAATATATTTAAAACACAATTAATCTTCTTATATCTTAATTTATGCTTCGGTGGCCGTCAAAAAATGATCCCATTTATCCTCTTACCACTTAGCTATCAAAATTAGTTTAAAATTGCTAAAGTGCCAATTACAACAGCATAGAACTCTTCACCTTTCCAACGGGTATTTGTTTGCAGGCAGAAAGTATTTAAAATTATGGTAAATATTTTTTTTTGAAGGATATAGCTGAACCACAAAAATAAATAAACACATTGTAGCTAATTAGTTAAAATTACAAGTAAAAACGGTGATCATTTTAATTTATATATTGCCTATTCAATTAAATGAAAAGTTTAGTTTTCACCCGTGACTTTGATCATGCAGCACTATTTTATAAAATATTGTTTTTGATATCTGCTAATTTACTATATATATATATATATATAAACCTATTCCAACACAGACACCAACTTTCTCTTCTTAAATCTGAAGTTTGGTGAGTAGTCTAACCGATCAAATGACTTGAAAAACGTAATGTTCACCAAACAAAATCCACGATCCATCACCAATTCACACACCAGATAAAGAATGGTACCGGTGTTTGTCTTCCCCTTCAAGATTCTATGATGATAAGGATAGTTCATCAATCTGTTGATGGGTCTCATTTACCGAGTTTGGTCATTTCCTTAATTTCCTCTCTTACATAATTGGTTGCTATGTCTGGTTCACGACATGAATATATAATGCACGAGTTGGAGCCAACATTATATCTACCTGATGTCCCTCCTCTTTCATATCATACCATTTCATTTCCTTTAAATGCATAAAACGCATTGCTAACGTCCAAGATTCATCTTGATTTCTATAGAATCGATCGAGCACCCCATTTCCCCTTGCATAGCTCCTGATCGATCTCTTCGCCTCCACCATTCAAGATGGAATTAACAGTAGCCATGCTATTAATACTGCTGAATTTAGCATCGTGGTGCGTGCTTTCAGAGGGCCGGCTTCTTGTGGACATGACTCTGGTTTCCGATGCTTCCAGCATTGGTGCCTGTAAGCTTACAGTATTTCTTCTTATTGTCTTATTGATATATTATCATGAGTAGTTCTTTATTTATGACGGAATAATTAATCAGTAGTTTGTTACTAACCCTTGTCTTCTTCTTCTTCTTTTGCTGGTGAATATTAATTATTTATTCTTAGTTTGCTTGGATGGAAGTTTGCCTGCGTATCATCTGCACAGAGGATTCGGAGATGGTGCAAGCAACTGGCTTTTGCAATTTGAGGTAATTATATCCTCGTGCTTTTAGAAGGACATGTCTAGTCTAGTCTGAATTGATGTATGAACTACAAGAACAAAAAAAAGGGGTCAATACCAAAGAAAATTGGTTTACAAAAACTCTCCAAAGAGAATGCAGGCCCGGCAGTTCTTCGGTGCTGAATACACAGTGACTTTAGGGGTGAAGATGTGTTGACCTTGGTTAAGTTTTGTTAGGAAACCAATACGCGACAAGGTGTCTCGTCAATCAACTTGCACTTCACTTTATTTATTACAGCCCATTTTAGAGACCCTGTAGATTCATGGCCTGGATTCATCTGCTAAATTAGGACAAATATTATGCAATTGCTACATTTATTCCCGATGTCATGTTCTTCGATAAAATTTAACTCACTAGATTGTCTCTTATGTGACCCCAATTTCCCCTGCCGAACGAATCATGCCAAAAGAAGTTGGAAGAGCTGCAAAAGATGCACCAAACAGTACGTTCCACGGACATGGTCCCCAAAATAACTGGTCCAATACTTGTCTATATTCCAAAACTTTTAACCTAAGCAAAGACTTTGATTGTAATAACCAACAGTCCCTGTTATTAAATCGTCGATTTTGGTTTGGAGGTTAGGCGGTAGCTTGATTACTATTATATAGCTGTAATATATGGTGGCTAGACAAAAAGAGCTTGTGTCATTACGTTCACCTTTTATGTTCTTACTTGTTGTTCAAGATCTTCCCTTGAATCGATTGAACATAGGAACCATTCACAGCAAAGATGTTAGATGAGACTCTGTAAGTGTTTTATATTATAGTGATCAGTTGCAGACCATGGACATGTAAAATGTAGGTAGCCTCGATGCGAAACAACTGTCCTGAAACCTGTTTTAGTCACCTGGTTAGGCTAGTGGGATCCAAAATCGTGAAATTACTAACCAGAATCTTAACAACAAGTCAAGTATGATGTGATCTTGACAGGGAGGTGGGTGGTGCAATGATATACAATCATGCTTGGATCGAGCCAAAACGAAGCATGGATCTAGCCTTTACATGAACAAGTTGGAGGATTTCAATGGAATCCTAAGCAACGATGCCTCACTTAATCCAGGTAATTACTCACCTTGTAATCCAACTCCAATGGCCCATTTTTTAGTTGACAGAAATCTAGTACATATATGTGTATGACATGCCCATGTTCCTCCACATTCTGTCTTTGCCTTTTTTTTTCACGTGATCCTATAGTATTGAAGGACAGCTTCTGCCTTGATCACTGAGCCCTTTCTTGTCTTTGAAAATAAAAATAAAAATATGTTGCCTAATTTATTGTCTTCAAAGGTGATGATAACTCGAAAGGACGTGTGGGAATCTTCTATGATGTCTTCAAGCCTATACTATTTTAATGCCTTTTTATCTTATTATTAAGGTTGTGTGTCTGGTTAGTGTCGTTGACAAAAGAGATAGATATAAAATGGATAAAAATATATTTATTAGAAAACGAAGAAAAAAATACAAGAATAAATATATTTCAAAATAATTTTAAAATGAATTTTTGTTTTTTTTAAATAAAAATAAAAAACAAGAATATATTCACTGATTTCTTAGTCTTGAGATAACAAGTAAATACTATCTAATATTAATAATATAATACGACCTAAAAAGAAAACTCTAAATGCTAAATATTAATATGATTTATTTTGGATTAATATGTGTCTTCGGGCTAGCTTGTATGTCAACTAATTCCACGGGACTTTAAGTTAACGACTATATAAGCTTTCAGTGGCCATCATATTAGCAATTACAGGATTTGAATTTAAAACCATAAAAAAACAAGTCTTTTAATCCCAAACTTTTATCAATGTAATATCTATTAGTTGCTTTATTAACATGATATTTAATAAAGCATTAGTGGTCGGAGTCTTGATCAAGTATGTAATAAGAAGAGCTATCTACACTGATGAGATAATTAATAACATGATGGACTTTGGTGCCGTCTTCTGCTCAAGAAACATAAAATCCACTGCCCCAATGATTAATTAAAAGGCAATACTCGCACCTCAATCTCATATGGATTTACAATTTTTTTTTTATACTTTGTGTTTATATATAATGAAGGCACGCCACAAATTTGCTCACAGTTGACTCGTATTCAAAACCAGACCGTTCTAAAAATTAAAGACTTGTAAAAACCTTATGGCTATTCTTTCTTGATTGTGTTTCCAGTCCTTGGTGTTCTGATGAGGCTTGGAACTGCCATATTTAGTCTGAGCGTGTGACATTGTAATTCTTCTGTGTTGATCTCCTGAATGACTGTAATAAAAGTTACGAGGAACAAAGGCAATTCCTTGTCGTCAGGAGATTAAATTAGTGTCGTTTATTCTTGCAAATTAACCATTCAGGAATAAAAGTTACCCTTATGCTGTTTTTTTTTTATCAGATTTTTATAATTGGAACCGTGTGAAGCTTAGATATTGTGATGGAGGTTCGTTTTCTGGAGATGCCAAATTTGACAATGGGGTATCTCTCCACTCTCACCTAAAATTTTCTCTTCTTTGTTATATCTTGTTGGATTTAGAATAACAAAGGCCATTGAAGCTTAAACATGCTAAAATCTCAGGAAATAAATTATGTTAATCTTTCTTAGGTGGTAGTAAGCAGCATTCAACTGAATCTTGTTTGCTGCACAAGTTCTGTGAAATCAAACATCAGAAACAATATGGCCTGCTGGGATCATGGTGTAATGTGGCTGTTTCAGTTTGATAAATTAAAAGAAATCGATTGCCACTTTGTGCAAGTGTTCATGTTTTGATGAGGATCAACATTGTTCTTTGAAATAACTAGAGCTTAGCTAATTGAATGCAGAAAACTGGCACATAGATTGTTCGTCATACATGAAATTCTTATGTGAACCTGTTGAGTGCATTGTTTCACAAGATGTAAAGTGAAATGCAAAGAGTTGTGCAGGATAGATTTCTGATGATGGAATTGTGAGCAAACATCCTATGAGTGAGGCGGTGATTTATTATTATGTGCTGTGCTTTACTAGAAAAAGACTCAAGTGTTCATGAGTTTAATTAACTCTCATCCTTCTTCGTGTGCATGACTGTGGAACAGACATCAGTCCTTTACTTTAGAGGACAAAAGATTTGGGAAGCAATCATTCTTGATCTCCTCCCCAAAGGTTTGGGGAATGCAGACAAGGTAAAAATCTCTTTTTGAATATTTTGTTTTGAATAGACTAATTGTCTCCTGGTTCAAATCATCCCAGAAGAGAAAATGTGATCTTTTCCGTCGTCCTTTGGTTATAGTTTCGAGCAATCATTCCGTCTCTTCTCCAGGCTTTGCTTTCAGGTTGCTCTGCTGGGGGTTTATCATCCTTTCTCCAATGCGAAAACTTTTACCGGGCATTACCGACGAATACCAGTGTGAAATGCTTGAGCGATGCTGGATTTTTTTTGGATGAGTAAGTTTGCTCTTTCTGATATGAAAGTGCAGGATAATTTCTCTCTCTATCTATTATTTATGTTTTCGTATCTCCTGTTCTTGTTCTCACAGAAGAGACATCACTCTGAACTACACCATGAGGACCTTCTTTGAAAACCTTGTTTCTCTACAGGTGCAACTTTCTGAAATCTGTGTTCCATTGCGTTTGCTGTGTTTATATTTTGAACTGTTCGCTGCAGGGAATTGAAAAGAATCTGGATAAAAACTGCACTAGTTTCCTTGACAATCCAAAACTGGTATTTCCTTTATTGAGGCCTCCTGTTTAACTTTCCGGTCTGTTTTTGCTGCTGCTTCTTGTTGATGGCTGAGATGGTTATGGCATTTGTCTTGTATTTGTGCAGTGCATGTTTCCACAGTATTTCTTGAATTACATGACAACACCATTCTTCATCCTGAACACAGCCTATGATGTATACCAAGTAATTTATTCTTCGGCCTTCATTAATCTGTAATCACATAGCAACAGGAATCTTAGATTCACCATCTATTTTTGTAAGTTCATAACAACAAAGCATGATTGAAACTGCAAAATTTAACAGTTCCATCATGCATTGGTTCCACCCTCTGCTGACATGAATGGAGACTGGAAGCGTTGCAAGCTTAGCATAGCATCATGTACTCCACAGCAGCTTGACATACTGCAAGGCTGGTCTCTTCTCTGGCATCAGCCATCCTGGATTTTCAGCTTAGTGTTTTCCTATTATATAATCTAATTGGTAATTACTTTGTGATGGAAACATCTTGTATCCAGGCTTCAGGGGTGATATGCTGGCGGCATTGAGTTCATTTCTCAAGGATTCCACAAGCGGGGGAATGTTTATAAATTCATGCTTTGCTCATTGCCAAAGTGAGACACAAGAAACATGGTTTGCACTTGGATCCCCGAGTATCCAGGATAAGGTACATCGCTTCCATTACACCTGTTACATTCTATAAAAATCTTAGTGCACTTACTTTAAATCCAGGGCATGTTTTATCTGCTCAAGAATTGTGGCCGGATCACTCGAATCATCGAAAATCCTAAAACCGGCAATATTTTATGTAAAGGTTACCGCAACGATTTCGACATACAATGTCTCATGTTTCCCTCTCTCTTTAGTTCATTCTACTTGTAGAACATAAACTTTGTGGCACTGTGAGTAAAATCTCGAGGACGTTTCACAGACTATTGCAGGAGCAGTTGGTGATTGGTATTTTAGTAGAAATATAAGCAAGTTAATCGACTGTGCGTATCCTTGCGACGCTTCCTGCAATAACATCATTGCACAGGTATGTAATTAATTTCCTCACGACCTCGGAAGATACATTTATTATCATTGTAAGATCACTTGGTGTTCTTGTTGCTAAGGTGCAAATGTTGCAGGTTTCCTAGAAGGGCAAGATATAGATGAAATACAGAGATTTTTACAGGCTTCATTCTTTGAACTCTGGAGATATTAGAAAGAAAAGGAAGAGTATACAGAAGGGACACTGAAAGGAAGTGCAGAAAACAATGGAGGGAGTTCACAGCATTCTTTTTTACTATAGAAGAAATCATAGAATAGCTACACAGTTTACAGAACCAATCAACTATATATAATAAACCCATGGACAACGTGTATGATCCACTCTGGTCATTATTGTTGTTGATTTTTTTTTATTATAACTAAATTTATTACAATGATATAAATTTTGGTGTGCCATTTCATTCATTTCTTTTCTTTTCTTTCCTTTCTCATTCATAAAATTTATGTTAGTTTATTTTAATTATTTATTTAAAATATCATGTTTTTTAACTGTTATATTTTAAATAAAATCACATTTTTTACCTATAATTTTTATCAAACTACATAATTTTAAAAAAATTAATTTCCACTTATGCTAATTTGCTATTTTTTTCCCAAAAAAAAATACCCAAAATGATTTTTTTTAAAATTTAGTAATTTTCCATATGTTGCTCTACCAACCCATCTTGTCAATTGCAACACACTGTCCAAATTGATGATTGGAACCCATCAGCATATGCTTTTATAATTTGACATGTATCTAATTTCTTCATTAGTAATTATGAAAGCAATTTGAATTTAATTTAATTTAATTGAATTTAAAATCATTAAAAAGATAAAAATAAAAATAAAAATTCCCTCTTGGACCCACCTAATGAGTTTTGTGACTTTCAAGTCATTACAATTACATGCAAGGACAAACATAGTAATTTCAACCACATCCAAACATTCTGCCACCCAATCCACATCCTAACCCAACACAAAAGTCCACCCATATACCAACATCCTATCACTTCACCACTCAGCAGGTGGCACTCTATCACCTCCCCGCCGTTCCCCCCTCCTCCTTCCACCACCATTACTGTAGCCGCCCCCAAAATTCCCAAAATACCCTTTTAAAACACTAACTAAAAAGTAAAAAAAAAAAAACCCCTATATGTTATCTAACTATGCAAATTAGCCCATTATATAATTCACCCATCAATTGGGCCAACAAAACCCCATTCTTTTTACACTCTCCATCTTATCTACTTATAAACAAACCCAACAGAAAGCTCTTTCAAAGCAGGAGGAGGAGTCAATACTTTAACACTAGCAAAAGTAATATTAGTAGAAGTGGTGTTTTTTTCGAAGGGATGCCTTGCGATTCAATTGCTAAAACATCTGGTGGTTATGGTGGTGGTGATGAGAACGGGTCTCTGAGGAATTTCAAGCTGAATGAATCAACTTTTTTGGCTTCTTTGATGCCTAAGAAAGAGATTGGTGCTGATCGCTTCATTGAAGCTCACCCTCAATATGATGGCCGTGGTACCATCATTGCTATCTTTGGTATACTTCAATATAGAAAGAACCCTTCTTTTCGTTCTGCTTATAGTAATAAAAAAATAATTTCCTTTTGTCATTATTATTAAGAATTGATTGACAGAAAAAAACCCTTTTTTCTTATTCTGGCTTTGTGCCTGTGGGATATAAAGATCATGACTTTGTAGTTTGTAAGGATTGGTTGAATTCATGGATTAGATTCTGGAGTCGACCCGGCTGCTTCTGGATTAGAAGTGACATCAGATGGGAAGCCTAAAGTACTTGATGTTATTGATTGGTGGGTTTAAAAATTTGAAACAATTGGTGCTTTTTTACTGGACCGGTAATCTTAATGTTGCTATTTCGTTGGTAGTAATATTGATGTTTGAGATTTTTTTTGTGTTTTATGAAGCACCGGGAGTGGAGATATTGATACTTCAAAAGTGGTGAAGGCTGATGCAAATGGTTGCATACAAGGAGCTTTAGGTCTGGTTTGGCTTCATTTGCTAGAATCACAAACGATTTACTTATTTCTTTGTGCGTGTCAAACCTTTTGACGCTGTTAATCATTGTATATGCTAAGATTTGCAGTAGCCTTTTCAATCCTGTGCTGTTTTTTTTGAAATAGGGGCTTCTTTGGTTGTCAATTCTTCATGGAAGAATCCTTCTGGTGAATGGCACGTGGGTTATAAGTTTTTATTTGAGCTACTTACTGGCACATTGACTTCCCGTTTGAAGGTAAAGCAATATAATTTGTAACGTAAAAAAAAGATCTCAAGCATTCATTAATCTCACTGATAAGAAAAATCTATCCTTTCTACCTTTTTTCTGACAGAAAGAGAGAAAAAAGAAGTGGGATGAGAAAAACCAAGAAGAAATTGCCAAGGCTGTAAAGCATCTGGATGAATTCAACCAGGTTGTATGAACATTTGCTTCTGCATTTATCTGTTGCATGTGTTTTAGTCATAAAAAACTGTATATGTTATTTCATTCATATTTCAGACATGTATTAAACAGTATACTTTTTCTGGTTTCCACGTACAAACTTACCCTTAAAAAAAAAAAAAAAAGTTTCCCTGGAGGGCCACATTTGTTGTATCCAATGAATTAAAATGAAACTAAAATCAGCACTTGAGATGTAGTGGACTGTTTCTTGCTGAGGCGTTGATGCTCCCATGGCACATTTATCTGTATTCTTGCATAATTCTCTCAAGATATGCTTATCTCCAGAAACACTCCAATCCAGAGGACGCAGACTTGAAAAGGGTTCGTGAAGACCTTCAAAACAGAATTGATTTACTACGGAAACAGGCTGATGTGAGTGCCTGATTCTTTTAATCCATTCCTCTTCCGAAACTTATTTTGTTTTCCTGAAATGCAAATCTCTTTTCTGTGTTTTAGGTTTATGATGACAAGGGGCCTATTATAGATGCTGTTGTATGGCATGACGGAGAGTTGTGGAGGGCTGCTCTTGACACACAGAGTCTTGAGGATGACTCAGATTGTGGAAAGCTAGCTAACTTTGTACCCCTTACAAATTATAGGTATGGTATAGTAAGAATTTCATTATATTTATCTGCCAGAAGATGCTTTTCATCTTTCCAGACTTTGTATATCCAGATCAAATCTTTTGAAGATTATGCTAAGTGGATTATAGTTCATATGTTTACAATTGATTTTATCATAACTTTGTTCATCATTTGTAGTGTAGAGGGAAAGGCATCCTTGTTGAACTATAAGCTGTTAGGAGTTTACTTTTACACAGCATGCTTTAGTTCGCTTAAGTTTCTCATCTACGTGTTTTAAAAGAATTAGAGAATGCAAGCTTTACTCCTCCTGCATTTGCAAATGTGTGCACACACATTGTAATGGACACTTTGATGTTACCCTTACATGCTTTACCTCTTTCGGTTTTGATAAAAAACTTTGCTTCTGACCTGTCATTGGTTGCATTCTCAAGCTTTTGAGGAATTTTAAACAAACAGCGCTGCCCAGATCCTGAAAACTTTGTTAGTTTTAGCTATTGTTAACCTTGGAAAGAGTAATGAAATAATTGAGTTGTTAGATCTTTTATATGATCTGGTACCTAACTAGTTCCATGGTAAATGATCTCTCAGGATTGAAAGGAAGTATGGTGTGTTCAGCAAGTTAGATGCCTGTACATTTGTTCTTAATGTTTATAGTGATGGGAACATCTTAAGCATTGTAACGGATAGCTCTCCTCATGGAACCCATGTTGCCGGTATTGCTACAGCCTTCCACCCAAAGGTATTGCTGTTTAAGTCCCTATTGCTTTCCTTTTCACTTTCCTTCTTTTAGAAATGACTTGATGTCTGTCATTTTCATCTATATCAGGAGTCATTATTGAATGGAGTTGCACCTGGGGCACAGTTGATATCTTGCAAAATTGGCGACACACGTTTAGGTTCAATGGAGACAGGCACTGGCTTGACACGGGCCCTAATAGCTGCTGTGGAGGTGAGTATAATTTATTTCCTTTTCTTGTCATGACCAAAATGCTAGCTGAACCTCTCCTTGCAAGAGGAGATTGCCAGCTCAAGTTCCCTTGCCCCAAAAGAGTCCAAATGGGGGGGGGGGGGTAATGGCAGATTATTATTATTATGTTTGTGTTGTGTGCCTTGACTAAATGGACTTTTTTTTTCGCAGCATAAATGTGATCTCATCAACATGAGTTATGGGGAACCTACATTACTACCAGATTATGGCCGCTTCGTTGACCTTGTTAATGAGGTATCAAATCGAAACCTTGCAATTTCAGCTTTGATAATTGTTGATCTTCTTCCTGTATTTATTCTTTCATGTTCTTATATGCTACGGGTTACTGTTTCTTTAATTAGGTGGTGAACAAGCACCATCTTATATTTGTAAGCAGTGCTGGCAACAGTGGTCCAGCATTAAGTACTGTTGGTGCTCCTGGTGGTACAAGTTCAAGCATTATAGGGGTTGGTGCATATGTCTCTCCTGCAATGGCTGCAGGTGCTCATTGTGTTGTTGAACCTCCTGCTGAGGGACTTGAATACACTTGGTATATTAATTTACTTTTGCCTGACTCTAGCCTTAAGTATTTGTTTGCATGTGAATACTTTGTAATTCATTGAAATGGATGTAGGTCAAGCCGAGGACCAACTTCTGATGGAGATCTTGGAGTAAGTATAAGTGCTCCTGGAGGGGCTGTTGCTCCTGTCCCTACCTGGACTCTTCAAAAACGCATGCTGATGAATGGAACATCAATGGCCTCTCCATCTGCTTGTGGTGGAATTGCATTGCTTATCAGTGCAATGAAGGTTCTTGTTTATCATTCTATTTCTTCTTACCCTCTTTCTGTCCTTGTTGCATGGCTGGATCTACATTGTCGGTGCTAAATTAAATCTTCTATTGGGAACTTCATTTGTGCAGGCTGAGGGTATTCCTGTAAGTCCATACAGTGTAAGGAAGGCCCTTGAGAATACATCTGTTCCTGTAGGTGAATCGCCAGCTGATAAGCTATCCACAGGACAGGGGCTTATGCAAGTTGACAGGTAAGGTTTTCTTCCTATTCCTTTTTTTCCTTTACAATTGTCAGCTGTAGTCTGTCTTAACTATTTGTTGCATGACAGGGCACATGAATATATAAGGCAGTCCCGGAATATTCCATGTGTTTGGTATGAAATAAAGGTCAATCAATCTGGAAAAACAAGTAAGTACCAGTGATGTCTGCCAACTCCACACAACATGCAAACACCTGACTTATTCAGTCTGATCATCATGTGACTTTGAAAACTTGCAAAAAAGTGATATTTGTGAACTATTGTATAGTTATTTCAATGTAATTGTGATGCCACTCATGATACTCCTCAAATGGTTGAGGATATGGTGATTTGTTAGCTATCAGGGGATTTTGCAAGACATTTGGAGATAATCCTGCCTTGCCTAGAACTGATTCCACTAGTATTTAGAGGCTTTTTAAAAATTTCAAGGAAGTTTCAGCTATTGTTCACTAGTGACCAAGTTTCTTCTGCATGTGTTGGGATTGAATTCTAGTTGATTTTGGATTATGTGTGCAATGAAACTGTAACTCTATTTATGATGAATTTGGCTGCAGCTCCTACTTCACGAGGAATCTACCTCAGGGATGCAAGTGCTTGCAAGCAACCTACAGAGGTGGGGGCATTATTATACTTGATATTGATTGTTTTTGTCTTGAGAAAAATATGCATACATACATGAGATCATTCTGTTTGAGCTTGCTGAATTCCTGGAATTGTATTTGTAGGCATTTGTTAATGTTCTGGTTGTTTTCAGCTTAAACCAATCATGTAGTTATTATCAGTCGTTACTGCCCCAGCCATTGTTCTTTCTTGTGACTGAGTTGTCTTATCTGTGTTCTCAATCATGAAAGGATGTCAGTTGGTTTTTGTTTTGTTTTTGGGTTCTGTGTTTTCTTTGATCGCTTTTGATTTTACTTGAAATCTAATGATGCTGGCATGTTGTGTGGACACTAAAGTTAATCTCTTTGCTTTGGATTTACTAGGCTCTTATTCTACAGTCGTTAGACATTAAAGCACAGGTAGTTCTTGTTAAGGAATTGCTCACGCGTCATTGGACATACCTTGGCTGACAAAGAGCATGACTTTGCACCTAGTGATCAGTTTGATTAGCAATCCAAACTCTGCTCTTATTTTCTTGAAATTTCTCTGCCTGAAAACCTTATTTTGTTGGGAAATGTTGATTGGAAATCAGTTTACTCAATTGCTATGTGGTGCCAGTTTCTCTTTGATGGTTACTATCTAGCCTGATTTGCATGCTATAAGCAGTCATTTGTCACTGTTGTTTTTTTGTAGATGTTCGTTTCTTTTGTTGATGCCAATGTTTTCCAATGTCTTCTCATCTTACTATTTTTGGTCGCTGCAGGGTTGCATGACTTTTCATTTTTATAATGCAGTGTTATAAAGCATTGTCTTAACTGCTATTTTGTAGATTTAAAATGCTATATAATTGTTCACATGATGACTAATATGAAATATTATAATGTTAGATTACTTATATCACACAAGAATTCCTCCATGTTTATCTATCTCATCCAGGACATTGATAGGAAAGAGTGTCTTCTGACAACAGGATTTTCCAGTTCCATCGTGTCTTTCACTTTTATAACTACTAAAGTAATATTTTTGACAGTGGACAGTGCAAGTCCAACCAAAGTTTCATGAAGGTGCAAGTAATTTGGAAGAATTGGTTTGCTTCGAGGAATGTATTGAGTTACACTCTACTGAAAAGACTGTTGTGAGGGCTCCTGAGTATCTCCTTCTCACTAACAATGGACGCAGCTTCAAGTAAGTTAGCATCACTCTGCCCCATCTTCTCCTTACTGAAGAATTCTTGAATGTTCTCAGATTGTGGTTATTATTTACAATTTGTTTTGCCTATTTGACTTCCTAATCATATCATTCCTTTATCTTTCAATTTTAAACTCTTCTGGTTGCATTTTGAGGCTCTATAATCTGACATAAACTGGTTCTACCCTTTAACTTGTATGGTGGATATCGTTTGGCAGACATCATGATAATGCTCACAACTGCATCAAACAGATACTTGTTCATGCACGTCTTGCTAAGAGAGCTATATATTGTTTTCCCAAGCTTCTTATGCCCCTCTTACTCTTTTTTCTGTTATTAGTCTAACTTGGAGGTTTCCCAAGCTTCTTTTGTCTCTTACCCTTTTTCGGTTATTAGTCTAACTTGGAAGTTTTAGCTTCGAAGCATCTGTTGGTTTTTTTCTGCACTAGCAGGATCTTATTTTAGATGTTGAGAGGTACCTCATTTTACTAATGTATGTTTCCTTTTCCTTTCTTTTCAGCATAGTGGTTGATCCTACCAAGTTAAGTGATGGTTTACATTACTACGAAGTATACGGGGTTGATTGCAGAGCACCATGGCGTGGTCCCATTTTCAGGATCCCAGTCACCATAACAAAGCCTATGGAAGTAAAGAATCAGCCTCCAGTTGTCTCATTTCCTGGGATGTCATTTCTGCCAGGTCACTTTTGTCCTATCCTATCCTATCCTGTGATATGAAATTATGATTTTGGGCATCAAGAGTTAGGTTACACTGCCTTGATGTCTGAGCTAGCTTTTATAGCAGCACATAAATCATTTTTCTTTCTATCATGAACATATTGCTTGAACAGGGCACATAGAAAGGAGATACATTGAAGTGCCGCTTGGTGCTACTTGGGTTGAGGCAACTATGCGAACATCAGGGTTTGACACTACTCGACGATTTTTTGTTGACACTGTTCAGGTATGCATGCTGTGAGAATGTTTTATTATGTTGCCTAGACCTCCTATAATGTGATGTCAATGTGCAGATTTGTCCCTTACAAAGACCTTTGAAGTGGGAGAGTGTTGTAACATTTTCTTCTCCTACTGCCAAAAGTTTTGCATTTCCTGTTGTGGGTGGTCAGACAATGGAATTAGCTGTTGCTCAGTTTTGGTCAAGTGGGATAGGAAGTCATGAAACCACTATTGTAGACTTTGAGGTAACAAGCCATTTCCAAATTTTCTGCATTTTTATTAACTGCCTATCTTTTTTTTCTTTTTTCCTTGTTTTTTTTTTTTTTTTTTTGGGGGGGGGGGGTATGGTTTTGTGTATAGTCTATGGATTATGAACCACCATTTAGTGTAAGCTTTTGATTGATTGTGTTGTTTTATAATCTTATAAACAGTAAAATTCCATCTTGTTATGTAGAAAATAAAGCTGATATATACTGTGAGTCCATTGATTTGGTTAACAATCAGAAAAGTAAAACTTAAGCATATATTTTGGTATTCTACACTTGCTAAATAATATTGTTTATCTTATAATGGTTAGATTGTGTTTCATGGGATTGCCATCAATAAAGAGGAAATCATTCTTGATGGAAGTGAAGCCCCTGTAAGAATTGCTGCTGAAGCTCTATTGTCATCTGAGAAACTCGCCCCTGCTGCTATTCTGAATAAGGTGAAATATAGCTTCGGTTTTCTAGATGATGTGGGTTGGAATTGTTCATTTTGTTTTCGTTTAAATAAATATAAAACTTTTCTTTTGGTGTGGTTGCTTGCTATTTAATGCTGCAATTCTTCATGTTCATCTTACAGATAAGAGTTCCATATCGACCTGTTGATGCTAAACTTAGCACTCTTACAGAGAGTCGCGACAAACTACCCTCTGGAAAACAGACACTGGCCCTGACGTTAACGTATGTTACAGTTCTACTTACACATACTCAATGAATTTCAACTATTGTCATCATCTACTCTTGTGTTTTTGTTGTTTGGCAGTTACAAGTTTAAATTGGAAGATGGAGCTGCTGTGAAGCCTCAAGTTCCATTGCTTAATAATCGCATTTATGATACAAAATTTGAATCACAATTTTATATGATTTCTGACACTAACAAGGTACGCGAACAATTTACATTGTCTTAGCAGATGAGATTTTAAAAAATATGTTGATCATTGCTTAAGGACTGGAATAGTTAACTCATAGTATACAACTAGTATTTCCTGGTAGTAAATTTAGTATTACAATTATTAGCTATACACTGAAAAATGCTACTCTATTCCACACACTATTACTGCTTCATATCATTCAATTTACCAGCAACGGGTGATACTTTTTTTTCCTTGTTGCTTTGAATATGCAGAGCTGATTCTTGTTTTCTTATTTTATTTTTCCCCCTTTTGATTACAGCGTGTATATGCTATGGGTGATGCCTATCCTAATGCTGCAAAACTTCCTAAGGGTGAATACAATTTACGGCTATATCTAAGGTCTGGCCCAATTGCTGAGGCAGTCCAAATTTTAATTAAAATTCATACAACCCATTTTTAACCTGTACTTGTTTGTACCAGACTATAAATTCAGTGTAGGAAAAACCTCATTTTTTTTCTTAGCCACTACTATGAACATTTGATAATTTCAAACTTCATATAGCAGTAAATGCTTAAAACCCAGCTTAACCTCTGTAATGATACTGATTGTGTTTCAGGCATGACAATGTGCAATATTTGGAAAAGATGAAGCAGTTGGTATTGTTTATTGAGAGAAACTTGGATGGCAAGGTAATGTATCTTTTATTTTAACGTATCTTGAGATTTTAGTTGAATTCAACAGGTGCCACACTTTTGAACTTACATATGGGCATTATACAATTTGTGGATTTTTTTTAAAGTTTTTTTCCTGAAGCATTTTTGTGATTAAGTCGCATCTTTATTGGCACTATTTGACTAGAAATAGATTTGACTGCAGCTCTCCTTTTGCTTGATAGAATATCGGTTCCCCTTGTGCAAGCACTCTCTTTTTTCTTTCTTTTTTATTCAGGAACTTGATTCTGCAAATTATGTTGCTAATCAACTGACTGAGATCTGGTCTTTTTAATCCAGGAAGTCATTCAATTGAACTTTTTCTCCGAACCAGATGGTCCTGTGATGGGAAATGGTGCTTTTAAGTCCTCAGTTTTAGTTCCAGGGTATGTTTTGTCTTGAATGATTATTTCCATGGTTCACTAACCTTGTGTTATTTTCTGTTTCATTGTGCATTTTATAACTTCAAAGTTATTTTGTAGGAAGAAAGAAGCCATTTACTTGGGCCCACCAGTGAAAGACAAGCTCCCTAAGGTATTATCCCTGCTCCCGACTCCTGTGGTAAAAGAACAATATAAATTGGAATTTCTCAATTTCTGCAGAATGCTCCACAAGGATCTATACTGCTGGGATCAATCTCATATGGAAAACTATCATTTGCTGGCGAGGAAGGGGGTAGAAGTCCACAAAAGAACCCTGCATCTTACCGAATCACTTATGTTGTGCCACCAAATAAGGTTTATTTTCTTGTTTTTTGGCCCCTTATAAGTCAATTTATGAGGATCTAAAGAAGTTGCCTACCATTGTTTTCATTGTAAACTAAATCCAAGACCGGGCTTATCATTTTGCTAATGTTGCTTTGACAGGTTGATGAGGACAAGGGGAAAAGTTCTTCAACTAACTCGAAAACTGTGTCTGAGCGTTTAGAGGAGGAGGTACTTGTGCCATCTTGAAGCAAGATGTTCTAAGTGCATTTTCAAGTAATTTAATAATTGTCATCGATTCTTGCATTAGAAATAAAAAAAAGGTCTTATCACCTCATTTGGTTGCTGTAAAATTGGCAATGATTGAATTGCTTTGCATCATCAAACAGGCACATGCCTCTGGGATCATTTTGCTTGAATCCTTTGATTTTTCTGTTACCTTTTTAATTCTTGATTATCTGTCCTTCATACGCTGTTGAACGCTGAGGTTTTGATTATCATCTTTGAGTTTAGACCTTTTAACTACATGTATACCTCAGGTTCGAGATGCAAAGATTAGAGTTTTTTCAAGCCTAAAACAAGACACTGATGAAGAACGCTCAGAATGGAAAAAGTTATCCGCATCTCTTAAGGTTGGATATTACTAAATTTAAAGACTAATATACTATTGTCCTTTATAAGCTATTTTTTGACATTTTGAAGAAGCATCATTTCACGTTATCAAAGAGCTCTTTTTTGTCTCTCTCCAAAACTGAACTGTTTAGGTCAAATCATCTTCTGGAGTAATTCAGAATCCAGTAAATTTTCTAGAATACATGTTTAAATTTTGTCCCATATGCTGGAATTGCAGTATCATGTTGGATTTAAATGCGCATTTAACTTGGGAAAATTTCATAAAGGTGGTCGAGGTTTCCCAAATTGAAGAGTCTTGCTTTACTTGTCCTATTTGTTTTGCATTGAAACGAGGACAATTGCACCATGAGCAATCTTGCAAACTTTCAAGCCTCAACATGTGCCTTGATTATATGGGTTTCAGGCATTTGAAACTCAGCCTCCTTTGCTGTTGGCAGTCAATTGCATTTAAAGGTTATATAATTATTTCAATACATTGTGACCTAATAATCATGGGTCCTTTGGCAGTCTGAGTACCCAAACTATACTCCACTACTTGCCAAGATTTTGGAAGGCTTGCTTTCTCAGAGTAATGTGGAAGATAAAATTCGTCATCATGAAGAGGTAATTTCCATGAAAAAGTAACAATAATATATGTTGCAGTGCTATTTTTTTCACATCCTCTATGAAGAAACATGCTATGAAAATAGCAATTCACGTGTGCATGCATTCTGCAGGTTATAGATGCAGCGAATGAAGTAATAGATAGTATTGACCAAGATGAGGTGGCAAAGTTCTTTTTGCACAAGAGTGATCCAGAAGATGAGGAGGCAGAGGTGTGTATCTATGTTGCCAATTTTCTACCTTCTTTGTGGTTCCCTTTTGGACAAAATTCCTTGTAGACTTTTTTCGAAGTTAATAAATGAGCTATTGGCATATTAGTTTTATCAAAATTAACACCAGTTTCAAATGGTTGCTTTAATTTTGTGGTTTCAATTTCTTATACTCGATGATGTAAGCTCTGCTCCCTCCTACTGTTATAATCTCTCTCGCTCTCTCTCATCAATTGTAGCATGTATTTGCATTCATTTACTTGAATAGCAGTTATGAAGCTGCGCCTGTTATTCTTTTATTGTAGAAAATGAAAAAGAAAATGGAGACAACCAGGGATCAATTGGCCGAGGCACTGTACCAAAAAGGGCTGGCATTGATGGAGATTGAATCTCTAAAGGTAGTAAAGATCATCACTTTTTGGTTGTAGGTTTATGCCCCGTGAAGTGTTTTTTTTTTTTTTTAATTCCATCAAATTAGTTACATGGAATAGCTGGTTTTTCCTATAGTACCTGTGTCCAATTGACTGGACTAGGATGCAGGTATCAAAATCCGGCTTGGATCAGCAAGATTTTTTATGGTTTCTGAAACATGCTTGCTTCCCTAGTCCTTTAAAAGAAAAAAAATGTTTTCAAGGACAGTTGAACAACATTACTGGTTAGAGAGAGAGTCGGACCCTGGCAACCTGTGGTCCTTCTTGAAATTTTGACCTGAGCAATGACTGACCTTTCTTTTTCCCCTTGAACTTTTTCTTTGGTTTTTGTTTTTTCTTTTTGTTAAAAGGATTTGATACTGTATATCTGCAGGTGTTTGATTAGCCAAATTCTTAAAACATAGATACACCTAAAGAAAATGACGGGCATAAATAACTCTCATTGACACTAAAATATGAATGCAGGCCCTTTGTTTCCGTGGTATTTGTGATTTATGTATCTTACAACTATCATCATGGCAGGGTGAGACAGCTGAAACGGAAGGGACAAAAGATTTGTTCGAGGATAATTTCAAAGAGCTGCAAAAATGGGTTGATACAAAGTCCTCGAAATATGGCACCCTCTTAGTGCTACGTGAAAGACGACGAGGAAGGCTAGGAGCGGCACTAAAGGTAATATCTTTTTCCTTGTGTCATGTTTGTTGTTAACTCAGCTGGGCTTCAAGTTTATTTTGACCATAAGATAGTATTTGTCACTTGTCAAGAATGTATGTTGAGAAGAATGATAGGGTTTGGTTATTATATTTAGTTGGTCATTTTACTCGAACCTGATCATCCATTGTCTCCAGGCATTGAATGAAATGATACAAGATAATGGAGATCCACCCAAGAAGAAGCTGTATGAACTGAAGCTCTCATTGCTCGATGAGATTGGATGGGATCATTTAACAACACACGAGAAAGAGTGGATGCACGTTCGGTTCCCCCCAAGCTTGCCGCTTTTTTAAGTTTATTTTATGTTCACAAGATTGAATGATAATTAGGCTTCTGTAAGCACCCTGTTTTATCCTGCACGAATTTAGGCTGTAGACCTTTGTTCATCATTTTTTTTTTAAAAAAAAAATTCTCAGAAAAACAAAAGAGGAGAAAAATGAATCAATCTTTAATGCTTTGTATCTTCAATCCCCGACGCTGCATTTCAACGAAACCTTTGATGTATGGCAGTATTCTAGGAGACCAAAGGTCATTTTTTCTTGTTCTTGATGTGGCATGGGAGTTTAAAGGTAAACTAACCAAAAATCTGGAGAGTGTTTTTCATAGTTTTCAAACAAATCTCGGCAAACTAGAGCACTTCAAAGACTCCAATACTAGCATAGTTGAAGAGCTTCTGCTGCTGGGAGTACTGCAACTTATAAGTTGCGTTTCTTTTTTCTTTCTTTTTTATCTCACTAGACAATTCTGCATTGATTTGATTATCAGAGTGCTCGTAACAATTGATTTCAGACAGTATATATCTTGACCCTTGCCGGGTTTCCAGACAATGGGTTTGCCTCTTTATTAATTTGGACGAGACTCGAAATAAAACCAAGTATCTTTTTTCTACGAGTACCAAAACGCAAGCAAGTTTCCAAATACCATGCAATCAAGTCTACACGATAAGGTTGAATGGGAAAATCGATTGCATGCACCAGGCAAGGGGATGGTTGAAGAAACTAACAGTAACTTAGCATTCGTCATGAAGGGGTACTTTTCATTGTAGACTTTTGACCAGCAAAGTTCTTCCTTGAAAATGATACTTTTCATGTTCCATTGATAACCTTTAAGCTCCATTGATAGGCTACGTCAAGCTTAATGGTGGAGCCAGCCACAAAGATGCTAGACAAGTGGACTGCCCTCACGAAAAATTCCGGCAACCATGAAATCGACGTGGAGAGAGAAATGACGGCGACGGCCTAAGAGATCATATATAGCCAAGATGCTATGAAAATGGGAGCAAGGTTGTTTGAGAAATTAAGCGCAATGCAAATCACTCTGTTTAAAATCAAACCGTTATGTGGCCCGGGGGTACCCTTTAGCAGGCTCATCTCCCCTGAAAACACCTTCGAGGCCAAAAAACTTGGAAATGAAACTGATGCTAGGAATTCTAATGATGGGTGTTCTCCAAAGGATTCGCTAGGGTTATTGCTCCAAGATCATCGTAAGTGTAGACTTTCTTCTTTTTGGTGGCCACGAGACCACAGCATTGGCTCTATATATAGATCATGGACATTGCTGCTTCAATTCTGGCTATGCTTTCAGAGTGGTAATTAAAACAGATTGATCAGAGAGGAGATAAATATATATTTTCAAAGAAAAGGATGCTCGAATCTAAGATGGGCCATGTAGCTAGCTAGCAGCCACTCTAATCATAACTTAATTACTCCTATATATATATATATATATATAGACACCTAAGAGTTGATGTGGTTAGCAGTCATAATTAAAGAAAAACATTGGTGTTAAATATATATTCATAAATTCTTTTCTTGACCCTTTTTTTTCAAACAGAATTCTTTTCAGAATGAGAATTTTAGAGACCAGAAACAAATGGCATGGTCCAAGGGTGTGCTTAATTCTTTATATATATATATATATATATATATATTCAAGGAAAGGAGGCTCGAATCTGTATTGGAATGAGAATTTTATTGTTCCAAAACAGAAACAGATTTCTTTTCCTGATGCAGAATGAGAATTTCTGAGAAACGAAAAATAATGGAATGGTCTCCATTGACTGTTCCAATTTCTTATACCACGTGTTTCAGTACTGTTGAGTCTAATACCGCGGGAGCGTTGACTTTAAAATTTAAGTGTTCACTTATAGCCACGAGTAAAACTATCAGATGGTATATTTATCCTTTCAAAGACATTTAAACAGTAAAATAATTTATTTACCTTCAATATAAAATAAAAAATTTAGAACTATTGACATATTTTTCTTGTTTTCTTGTTTTTTAGAATACAATAAAAAATTATTTTTACACTTAGAAAAAGATTTATAAATAATATCTTTAATATATTTGGCCTTATTTATTCAATTAGTTTCATATGTGTTTATATTTTTATGATCTTTTATTGATTTTAATAAATAAATTAAGTAAACACTCTAGATAAATATTTTATTTTTTATGATCAAATATCTTGATTTACATCAATTTTTTAATTTTTCTAGTTTTTTTCTAGTTATTATTAATAATTTTTTTCAATATACTGTTATAAATTATTTTCTTGACCCTTTTTTTCTCAAACAGAATTCTTTTCTTGATGTAGAAAGAAAATTTGAGAGAAACAATAAATAAATGGAAAGGTCTCCATTTACTGTTTCAATTTCGTGTGTGTCATGTGTCTCAGTACTGTTGGGCCTAATAAATTAAGGGGCTCAGTCCTATACATTTATTTATTTTGACTTTAAAATTCACAAAATCTGGGGACTGCCTTCCAGCGAAGTGCCTTAATTAGTGATGTTGTGGACTGCTAGCTATTAATTAGCATTTTCCACACGCAACATCGATCCTATATATGTTAGAACTTGAAGGATATATAGAGGCTAGGCTCGCTAGCTAGGCGATATATCCTTTTCGTTTATGTATGTATGTCCACACATGAAGTTCAAATGCGTGGTGGGAATTTTGGTGATAATGTACGTAATAGACTCTTTGTTGGATCGATCGATCAGTCATGATTTTTCCTCAAAAATAAAATAAAATTTGTTTATTTGATGATGTGAATAAGCCTTTGAGATTTACAGTTTCTGAGGGGGTGGAAAAGAACATTGAATGATTAATTATGGCAACTAAAATAACCAGGGACTTATAATCTATATATATATATATATATATATATTCTACGCTATTCATCATTTCTTCTAAGGTGCCACAAGATATATAAAGCTTAATTGGCATGGATGTATCCTGTGGTTTGAAAACTCTGTACGTACATGAACTAGCTATTGGCAAGAAAAGGAGCCTAAATGGGCTGGAGAATGAGTTGCAGGCCATTGCCGGGCCTCAAGGAAAGCAAAATAGCTGGAGAATGACTGTATGTTGGAGAGACAGAGAATGAAAACCTAGAGAGAATCAAGGTTAGCACAATCTTATACTCCATCGCTGTCAAGTTCCTGCCAATGCACATTCTTCCTCCAAACCCAAAAGGCAGAAACCCCATCTTGTGTCTGCATCCACCATACAAGTTACCCTTGAACCTCTCTGGTTTAAACTCGTTCGCGTCTTCTCCCCATAGTTTAGGGTCATGGTGCATGGCTACAACATCAATCCACATGTTGGTCCCATTTGGTATTAAGAGGTCATTTACTTGAATATCTTCTCTAGCTTGCCTCTGTACATTAGGCGATGGCGGGTAGAGTCTTAAAACTTCATTCATCACCCACCCCATCTGCAATGCATTGAAAATAAAAGAAAGTACATTAAAAATGTGCAAAATGTCTAATTCAATATTGTATGTATCTGTGCTAGCTGGAATTATCTTAAAAGCACATTCTCCGCGTCGAGGTGTGGTGTGTTCGTATAATTTCAATAAAATCTTTATGGATATTAATTCTGAGGCTCAAGCCTAAAACCTCTTAAAGAATTATACTTTTTAACCATTAAACTAACTTCTTAAAAGTTGTTTTTCTAATGTTTTCAAATACACCGAAGAAGGCACTGTAACAGAGATGATGACGCAAACGCATATGTAAGCTTGTCAAAGCCATTCTGTGCATGGGGGTGGCGTTGGGCGGTTAGGGGTATGTTGTCAAAAACACTTTTGGCTAGTCAAAACCATGGGGGCTTAGCCATGTGTAGGTGGGAACAAAAAGTGTCAATTCGTTGTTACGTGTGGCACTCAGACATGCCACCTTATATTAAGTGCCCAAGAGGTGGGCGTGTGGACTAAGACCTTCTTGTATTTGACCTAGACCATCTAATTACAATTTGGTCACTCAGACGCCGACCTCAAGGGTTTCCAACATCAATTTTATTCAATCCCCCTCTCTGCAAGTTATTCTTATTATTATGGCTACGTAGCCAATCTTAGATTCGAGCTTT
>Ga0325402_1000111_pt1 | contig 40638 bp, 36 predicted proteins | sample PopdelMetagenome_22_FD_207212 | JGI IMG/M metagenome (GOLD analysis project Ga0325402, IMG submission 207212) | Populus deltoides microbial communities from Bellville, Georgia, United States - Xylem-PdKOR-R3 | ecosystem: Host-associated > Plants > Phyllosphere > Stem > Wood/Secondary xylem... | reverse complement strand
CCAAACAGACCCTTCAAACAATCAACTTAACCATGTATTAATTATCCCTAATAATTAGCCGGCCGGTAATATTGTCAAGCGTCTTTTAATTTCCAAAAATCAACTTAATGGTTAATAACGTAATATTGTTCTTTTCTAACCCTCTACGACTGTCCCTCTACCAAATACATATTAATAAGTATTTTTTCTACACATCCGATTAAATATAAAACATACTTAATAGATGTAATTTTTATTTGGAAATATATAAAAATAATATATTTTTAAAATTTTATTTTTTATATTAAAAAAAATCTAAAAATATTTTTAACAATAATTTTAAAAAAAGAAATTATTACTACTCTACTCTCATCTCTCCCGTACCCACAAAAATCTCCGAAAATTGCTTTGTATTAGGGGTAAAAATAAGAATATAAATGAACTCAATAACAAATTTCGAGGAAGGTGCAAGTTGAACTCCCACATCCCATTTCGAGGAAGGAGACGGAAATATTGACAAAGATGTCTCATGGCTTTTCTTTTCAAGGGAATCTTTCTTTTTCAAGGGAAGATGATAAAATCTACCATGGTGGTGCCGTAGGGAATATGATAAAATCTGCTGGGGACCTGCACTTCCCCGCGGGATTTATCTTCTTTTTTTATGCTTGATTTCTGTAAATGTGTTTTAAAAAGAAGAAGAAAATTTCGTGATTTGACTTATATTTGATTGGGTTAAATAAAATAGTTTTATTTTAATAAAATAATAATAAATAGATTAAATTAAAAAAAAATCTTGAAAACCTGAAAAAGCATAATTTTTAAAAGGAAACAAACGATAAACATGATATTATGATGATAGCCTATCTAACATGTTTTTTTACAACAAATGCAAAAAAAATAAAAAAAAGTCAATGGGTAAAATAAAAAATAAAAAAAATACAACATAAAAAACCTTTTCCCTCTAAATTTTAATTAATAGATAATAGAATTATCAATTAATAAGGTCCAATATCAGACCCTTGTTATGTGAATAAAAACAATACCTTAAATAATATATATACTAGTTTAGACAAACCACATTAAAGTATATTTATTATTATAAATATACACGAATATAACTTATTTTAAGTATAATATAAGAGTGGTATCTATCTTTTTTTTATTAAATAACCATTATCATGAAAGAAGCCTATCCTTCTAGAACCATTTCGAGGACTTCACGTCATGCAAGCCAATTTGATTCTTGAGATAAATTCTAATTAATTAACTTTCTTAGAATTTAATATATTTTTTAAACTTTACTTTTTGCTGGGCAATTAATTTTTCTAAAATGTGAAAAAATTCCATATCCATATATATGGATCATAGAAAACTATCTATCATTATTTTTATATTAATTTTAAATTTTCCAATTCGACTTTTTATATCAACTTTAAAATTTTCTAATTCGATCATTTATTTAATCTGATATTAAAATTAAATTATATAAAAATTATTTTAATATGACCTAGTAGATCGGCCGGTTAAAAGACAATCCAAACTATTAATAAAAATATATCAAAACAAGTTTTTAAAAAAGGAAAAAAATTAATAAAACAAGTGGAAATGATAAAAAAAAAAAAAAGGGTCTGTCCATATGAAAGGCAAAGGAGGTGAGTCGCATGTATATTAGCACATAATAAATGCAATTGGCATCGAACAGTAGATCTAACAATTAAATGTCTTTAAGGATATACAAAACATGACCTCCGAGTGAACAAGTTATTAATTTGCTCCAGTTCCGAGGAACCAATTGAAGAACCGAAGCTCACAATTATTAATGAATACGTTGTTCGAAAACGAAATCCAGTTCAAAAAATAATATAATTTCCCATTGTTCCTCCTTTTCCTTTCTAAATATGCTCTTTCTATATATATATATATATATATATATATATATATATATATATATATATATATATATATATATTCTCTACAGTTCTAGTTTCACCTATATATGGAACTTTTTTCACATTCTAGAAAAGTTAACTACGTACCCAGCAACAGGTAAAGTTAAAAAAATATATTAAATTCGGAGAAAGTTAATTAATTAGAATTGAAGTCAAGATTAATCAATCCCATCGTAATTAGATTTCAAGTCGAGAATCAAATAATGGCTTTCAAGTTTCATGATTCACATGTGAAGTCCTCCAATGTCAAAATGGTTCTCGAAGGGGAGGCTTTAAAGTTAAAAGCGTCGGCTTTAATGTATAAAGTATAATAAAGGAAGTTCAATGTCATCATCACTTTAGCTTAATTTAAATAGCTTCAAAGTATAAATAAAGTATTTGAATGGCATATGTTAATAAAATATTAGAAAATATGTTAAATATAAATAAGCACTTCGGTGGGGGTGGCGTTTGAGCAAGAGATTGGATAAACATTGACATAACATGACAATTTCACTCGAATATTTTTTATCACACAAGAGAGGAATTATTCAATATATTTTATTGTATTATTATTGAAGTAAAATATTTGATCTCATTCAATTAATTAATTTAAGGGGATTTTATTTGATCATATATCTTGCAACATTGGGGTTAAGAAGTCACTTTATAAAAAATTTCTAGAATAAAGCACTGGTTATAGCTAAAAAAAATATTAGCACACATTACTTAAAGTAAGATTCATTGTGTGATTTATATGTGGCTTAACGATATTGATAGGTTTTTAACTGGTGGTTCGTCTATAGCCTAGAAAAAAATTTTACTTTTATGAATAAGTCTGACATTTTGAATTTTTTATGGGCTCGTATGCCGAAATGAATTCTTATGAAAATGGTTCATATAAGTGCTCTAATAAGGTTCACCCATCTTAAAAGGTAAAAGAGTTTTGCACCTCTTATATATTGTGGTAAAAGTACTTTCAATTAAAATTGATGAATATTTAGAATAATTTTGGGAATTTTCTAATCAATTCCTGATATTTAAATACAAGTTTACTTGTAGGTCTAATATTTATACCAAAATATTGACCATTAATTCTCATGGATTTAGTAAACTAGTTATTAAATTCAAAATCCATGCAAATATATATATTTTGAATTTAATAACTAGTTTACTAAATATATATATATATATATATTTGAATTTTGTATAAAAATACTAAAACATACCGTGTATTTTATATTTTAATTTTTTAAAGCAAAATATGATTTCTAATTTTCGAGAGACTTGTCTATATGCAATAGACAAAAATCATTTTTTAAAATTACTATTTTTGTTATTTTATATTGTTTTATATTTTTTAAGGTCATGTTTGGCAAAACCTATTTTTTTCTTTAGAAAAACTGCTAAAAAGCAAACCCAAGGGTGTGTTTGCCAAACACCTCTTTCGGCCAGAAATTCTTTTATAAAAAAAAAATAGTAAACCAAACAAAGCCTTAAATATCTTACTCGATTTTGACTTGTTAGGGTTAACTCTAAAACAAACCAAAAACAAAACCTCAAAGCCAAAACAGATTAAACATAAGAAAAACAAAAAAATTTAATTTTTTTTTGGATAAAATGAATCAAACACAAAACAAATGAAGAACATGAAGAACATAGATCAAGCATAAAAAAACCATTGATTATCACTCAAAAGTCATGATTTGATCAAAATATATTTTGGGTAGTCGAAATGAATACGTGTTATTGATGTGTTTTAAATCTAGATTGTTTGCTAATCAAGTTGTTCGAAGGATTCTGTGCAAATAAATTGACAAAAAATGGTCTAAAAATAAAGCTAAGATAATGTTCTTTCAAAGAACATAAAGAACACTGTTTTAGAAACTCAGAACCTACCCAAAATTAAGTCAGCCACTGTCAAACCTAGAATGGTCATTTTAGGCCTCTAAAACATGCTATTTTAATTCCAACAAACCACATTATCAATGACAAACATGGTTGAAACAAAAAGAAACTAACAAAAACAATAAATCATCATAAATATGCATTAAGTTTCATTTTCCAAAACTGTCAAATCAAAACAAGGATGCTTAATCAATATGAGATTTAAAATTAACAATTTAACATTCCATAGGACTTAACCAAAACTCAAGAGCCTGGAACCATGTATTAACCAAACAGAAAAACATCAACACCTTGCTGTCACATTTGACAAATTTCAAATCAAACTAAAGTGCAATGTTAACACACTAAGACACCAATTTTTACGTCACTATATTCAAAAACATTGCATTTAAACAATAAACAGAGGATCCAACATGCCTCATGGACTCTACCTTTAAATTTTGCAAAAGTATACCTTCCAAGCTTAAAATATTCAACGGGAGTAGATTTTTGCTGCTGTTTTTCTCTCTTCTTATCTCTAAACCAGCAAAACCAAACCCTTGAACCTTTTTTGAGCTCTTGAACTCAATATTGAATCCCTTAAACCTTAACCAAATTTATTACCTCCTTTATTTTCTTCTCCCTCTTATTTAGGTATGATTCCCTCTCTTTTTATAGGCTGATTCAAAGCTTATAAATGAGTTTGTTAGGGTTCTAACAAATCAAAACTATGATGATTTTATCATAGGATAGATGGTTTTGATCAAACTTGGAGGCTAAGGTGAAGTGTTTCAGCCCTTTGATCTTGAGAGGAGTGTTCTCAAACTTTGATAAGCACCATTTGGAAGTTTTTAAGTGTAAACACATAAAAAAAGTTTGTGATTTTCAGTTGACAGAGTACTTGCATTTGCCAGATGTGCTTTATAGTTTGTTCTCCTCCAGTGTCCTCTTTTCTCATTAGAAAATCTAGGTTTGAGTTCTGGATGTAGCTACCAACACCGGTCAGTGAGGTGTCCAGTATTATGACAATAGTTGCACTTCAACTCTGAATGTTTTCCTTTGAATGATCTGCCATCACCCATTTATTTTGATAAAAAAAAACATGCTCAGACATACCAGAGCTGAAGTTTTTATTACGGGGCATTGTCTTGACATAATAATCACGGGTAGCTGCTGTTTCAGAATGAGTTTCATGATTCATCCACCTTCTTGTGAATTTCTTCACGCTGAATCGTTGTTGTCACAGACTTCAGAGATGGCTATTTTAGGTTTATTAGGATATGGCTCTGCAGATCTTCAAAGTTAGAACTAAGGCTTGCCAAGAGCTGGAAAATTTTATCTTCCTCTGTTCTTCTGCGTAGGATAACAACATCACAGGTGTGTGGGCGATAAATCTCTAGTTCGTTCCATAGACTTTTTAAATTTCCCAATAGTTGAACAAATGGTTTGTTATCTTGATGGAGATTTGCAATTTCATGGTGAATCTGAAAAATCCATGCTGCGTTGTTTTGGTTGCCATACATGTCACGAATGGCGTTCCAAAGATCATGTGCGGATTCAGAGTAGCTGGAAATTTCAGCCAAGTTTCATTCCATAGAATTAAGAATCCAAGACATCACCAACTAATCTTTGGATAACTATATTTCATATTCGGGAGAGTCAATATCTGGAGAAGAAATTGAACCATTGATGAATCCCAATTTTAATCTTCCACCAAGAGCAATAGTGACAACTCTTGACCAAGGAAGATAATTGAATTCATTTAGCAATATTGAACTCAATCGTTGAACAATATTGGTGTCATCAATATTATTGCTTAAAAGAGGAGTTACCTTTGAACTTGAACTTTCTTCTATAAGTGGCTATAAAAAATTCTTCCATAAGAACAAAAACTAATGTTCAATTAATGATAGAAATCTGATACCATGTAGAAATTTATAAAAGTATAATCTCTCAATCATTAACTTTATTAATGACAGAGTTACAAGTATTTATGAACTAGAATCAATTTCTAACATGGTAGTTACTAAATTTGATTTTATCCTTGATTATGAAGAAAATAAATAATAATTACATGATCTTCTAAATCAAGTAATAGACATAACATATATAAAAGGTAATATAATAACTACGTAATCTTAAATATTATCTCTTGATACTGTAATATCTGGTTCATTAATCTTTAATATTTATAGTATCTGCACCATTAATCTTTAGAATATGTAATATCTACAAGTATCTGCAGCTTATTATGTAATCTTCAAGATTAACCAACTGGATGCCCGAGTAGATGAATTGCAATTCACAGCCTAAGGGGGCAAAATGGACGAAATTTCCGAGTCCAGCACTCCATTTCCACGTAGAGCAGGAAATTTATTCCAAATTCATTATACTGTCTTTTGGGGCGATCAAGACACTAAGACATCTAAAAAATATACAGGGTGGATCAGACAACTGTACAGCTATATGACTCCTTGTGTTACAAAAAATCCCCGACAAGCATATATCAATTACAGAGATCAAGAACAACTTTGACCGGTTGGCGCATGTGAAGACCAAAGTTGATCCGGCTAATTTCTTCAGAAATGAACAAAGCATCCCTCCTCTCTCATCTTGGTGATATTATATCAGAAATATTATACATATTATTGTTGAATATCAAAGATAATAAAAGATATGATGGTCTTCTTCATGTCAGACTAGACATTATAATAGTTGATGAGTTATGGCACATGAAATTTTTCTCTCTCTCTTTTTTTATCTTGTCTTGGTTTGCGTGCTTTCATTTACAGTTCTTTTCTTTCCTTTGATGTAAGGAAAAAAAAGAGAGGAAAAAGCTTTCTAGCACCAGTGCAAAGGAAAATAGCAAACTGACGTGGCATTCCTTGTGTAAATTAAGAACTTTTTTTCCTCGCACAGCTTAGACCTTACACAGATTAGGAATGTTTTTCTGTCTTGCCTTGGCTTGCGTGTCTCCACTTGTTGATTTCTTTCTTTCCCTGATGAATTCGCGAGAGTCAATTAATTGCTGAGACAAAGCGAAAGAATTTCCAGTACTGGTAGCCGACTTGTTCAATTAAACTAGGGAAAATTATTGTTTTCAACCGGTCAAAATTTCACAGGCTTTACTATAAAACCAAGGGACAAGGCCGTACGTCCACTCTCATGGCCTTTTTTTTTTTTTTCATTACTTTATCTTGAAAGTAAAGAAGGTGTGGTAGAAAATCATCATAGAATACAAGATCAAGAACTTAAAAATAAAAATAAGAAAAAAATTAAGAGGACTGTATATTTTAATTTATTAAGTATTTCTTTCCTTAGCTATATTTTTTTTTTACTTGTTAATAATGATAAATTAAAAGTTTTTTTTATAGGTATAAAGTCTTACACAGTTAAGAAATTAAACTAATACAAAGAAATTCTAATTTGAATAGAAATTGTATTCTACTAAACCGGTTGACTGTTTCTGAATTTTTCAGAACCTGAAATCTGGTTTACTTTCAACATCATCCCCCTTTAAACTTGATTTCTTCATAACTTCCAACACATTTCTCATTTTGATTAAAAAAACACACTATATTTGAGTGGCTTTGTAAATATATTTGCAACTTGCTTTCGTACTTTTACATATTTGACTTCAACTTCCTTGTTTGCAATGCAATCTCATAAGTAATAAAATCTTGTGTCAATATGCTTACTTCTATCATGAAATATTATATTATTTGTTAATGCAATGACTGATGAGTTATCTACATATATTTAAGTAGGCTTATCTTATGACATTCATAATTCCTTCAATAATCTTTTTAGTCATATGGAATGACAAACACATAGTGGAGTAGCTATATATTCATATGTTGACAAAGTGACTATAAATTGCTTCTTTGAACTCTATGTGAATGTTGTGTCTTCTATATAGAAAACAAAACATACAGTTCTCTTTCTAGCATCCATATCTCCAATCCAATCACTATCACTATAACTCACAAGTTTAAAGCTACTAAAATAACCGTAGAAAAAGCCAAAATCAACAGTACCTTTGATATATCGAAGAATTTGCTTCAAAGCTTTGAATTGTGTCATAGTAAGCATCTTCATAAACCTGCTTACAAGTCTTACTCCAAAAGGAATATCCGAATGAGTACATGTCAAATATCTCAAACTTCCAACTAAGATCTTGAATGTTGTAGAGTTTATCTTCTCCTTTTTATCATTCTTTGAAATCTTCACTCCACACTCAACCAGAGCTGCTTTCCTAACCCTTTCTCATTATTAGAAGACACAACCTGTATAATTCTGACTGAATGAGGATTCAATTCTGCTTCTTTTTTTTTTTTTTACCAATAAGGGCTTCCCAGTCTTGTCTAATAAATTCAATCTCTTTGAGAAAATGGCTTAAACCTAAATAAGCTTGTGAAATTTGCTAATCCCAGAGTTCTTGGTTGCATTCCACCCAATTGTCTTGTTACAAGTGCAGGTGCATGGCTGATGTATCTAGTTATATCGATTAGGGGAACCCATATCTTGCTTCACATACCTTATTGTGCAGATGACGTTGTTCATCCATGGTGCTTTCCATTTAAAGGTGCTTTGTGGTAATGTTATAACCCAATTTTGGCCCATTGGCTTTTTAATTTAATTTTATAGGGTTTAAAATGTAAAATTAAAAGATCAGAGATTTATTTCGATGAAAAGTGTGATTTGCCAACTTGCGTGAAAACTAGGGACTACAATGTATTTTTGTCATTCTATCCTTATCTTCAAGATAATCCCTATTTTTAAGATAATCTTTGTCTTCAAGATAATTATAGTTATCCGCTTTCAAATTTGATTCTTAATCAAATTCAAACTTTAAAAAAGAGAATGAGTTTGATTGAAATTTTGTTTCTCACACGCGAAAAGACTCTGGCACTATAAATACAGACCTCAGTGATGCAAAAGAGGAGGAGAGAAGATAAAAAAACCCTAGAGGGGAATAAACACAAAAAATCCCAAGAGGAGGCCATTATAAAAGAGAACCAGAAGTTGTTGAAAATGTCTCTTAGTATTTTGATATGACTGATAATCTATAAATACAACATCAGGATGCAACATCTCATGACTCCTTTTCCATGCATTTTGCAATGGTTGAGTGATAGCACAGTTTCGGCCAAAATTGCAAAAGAAGGGTTGATTCGGTCATGCTTATACTCTATGAAGGCATTTGCAACTTCTAAACTAATGACTCTGATTTTGGATAGGAGCAACACTAGACCAAAAATGGCGAAGGCTACCAACCTGTATTGTTCGTCTCCCAACTTGCCTTCCTCAATATTTTTCTTCATTCGGGCTTCGATGACTTTCCATTTGAAACCTCCATTAGCTACCTACATTGGCTGATCTTTCCCAGACCTAATAAATTGACTACCTTCGAAGATATGTTTTAAAATTTTCATATAAGGTAGATTTTGTGGCTGTTATTCGGGTAATCCAGGATCCTTTTATACTCCTCTAAGGTAGGTGTCATATCGATGTTCTTCAAGGTGAAACACTGATAATTAAGATCCCAAAAATTCAGTAGGGCTTTTTTTTTACCGCTTGTACTGGTATCCTTATTAGTTGTGCAATTCTTTCATATCATCTTTCGAAAAGAGTCTCATTGACATACCCTATAATGGACAATAATTTCCCTAAGTCATTTACCATGTGATTTATCTTAGTAATGCAAAGCAATCCGCTAGCATCGATTTTTGGACATTTTTCCTCAAATATTTGTGTCAGCTCAGATTCTTGCTTAAATTTTTGGAAAGATAGGTACTTAGTCATGATTTCAGTTCAGAATCCTAGAGCAATGAATTTAATATGATGAAACTTGACTTGATGCAAATTAAAATAAGATATACAACCCAAGGACAAATTCTATTTATTAAATGAGTATGGGTAGAGTTTCTACCTAGTCTCAAAAGGATCTAATATCTTCCCTGTGATGATCTTTGTAAAGACAGTATGGGGTGTTGCGAGAAATGGTTAATGCACATATGTCCACCATTAGCAAGAAGGCACTCAGATATTAGTTGGGTGTTTCATGCATCTGAACCCTCACTAATAGTCACAGGAAAGATCGCTAATTCCCCACCTAACTTAAATTTTTATGTGTGCTTTCAAAAAAATAAGGCAAGTGATATATGAGGCAATTCTATACAATGCGTGAATAATATGTATAAAAAAATTGAAGCATATAAGCAAATAAATAAAAGAAATGCATAAAAATAAACACACAAACCAAACAAATAGAAACATAATAAATAGACAAAAACAAAGCTTAATCTATAAGGTTTCCTATTGGAGTCGTTATTCTGTCACACGTATGCAGCGTCACGACGAACATCATCTTGGAATTCCATATGGTGCGGGGAAATGGACAAGACCAGGAATTATTTTCCTTTATCGATGGAAAGAGGAACCCTAACTGGTCTCAGAGATCGGGCATGGGGACTGGTTGCATAAAAGAAAAATATTAACACCCCTAATACGTCTTACCTAAGGTAAACTGCATTATTTAATTGTCTGATTAAACTAGTTGTCTGATTGTTAGGTTGTCTAAGGTTGAAGACAAATCCTCCTCAGTAAGGAGATCCTTATTTTATCGGGTAAAATCCTAACCGTTCTAATGTCAATAAAAAAAGAACTACCTTTTTAAAAACAGGAATACGTTCATTGCTTTAATAAATTGGTTATTAAAGCTCAAAATGCATGCTAATACATATTTTTTTGAATTTTGTTTTGTATGAAATACGATATGAAATTTTTTATATTATTAATAGACTTGGTCGTATGTATGAAAACAAGGCCTCTTTTTTTTCCCTATTTGAGCCGAGGTCAACTTAAAAGAGTTGGGCCAACATCAACCCAAAACAAGGGTTGGGCCCATATAGGCCCAACATATCTTCTTTTCTTTTTATGGGACTGGGCCGGACCCGACCTAGTCATTTTGGTCTCGGCCGGAACTGGTATGGCCTAATAAATAGTAGAGATACTCTCCACTGTTCACGTGGAGAACAATAGAGAAGGAAGATGAGGAAGAAAAAGAAAAAGAAGAAGGAGGAGAAGGAGAAGGAGGAGAGAGGAGGCTGACCTCTAACCTGGTAGTGACATAGGTGGTACTAGTTGTAGAAAGATGGTAGTTCCAGGTGGCTGAGGGGAGAAGATGGTGCCGTCATTACGATTCCTTTTTCCTTCACTGTGTATAGTCACAAACTTCTTCTTTTCTTTCTTTCTTTTTTGTTTTTTTTGTTCCTGTCTCTTCTGTTTTTTTTCTGGTTTTTTAATTTTGTTCCTCTCCTCTTCTCTCGTTTTTGTTCTCTGTTTTTTTTCGTCCTCTCTATTTTCCTTTCCTTTTTTTTCTCCATTTCTTTCTATTTTTATGTCTGTCTTTCATCTTCCTTTTGTTCCCTCTTTGGTGGCCTTTCTCCAGCTTTTATAAAGCAAACTCTCAAGAATATGAAGCAGACTTTCAGGATCGTTACAGTGGTAACGGAGACGCATCATGGGGCGCGGGGTGGTTTTTCTTCTTCCTAGTCTGGTCTGTTGAAGAAGATGAATAGTGTACTTTGAAATGATGTTGTTTCATTCCTTAACTGATATGGTGAATTACAATTTGCCCCCTAAAGTTCCAAGTTTTTACGATTGGACCCTTATTCATGGAAAATCTCCCCTTTTTTTTTTTAATTTTACCTCTAGATAAATTGTAATTGGACCCCTGAACTTTAGCGATATTTACAAAACAATCCTTGATTTCTGAATTATTCAATTCAGTCTTTAATTGACTCTTCAACTTTTATTTTTTTCAAAATACCCCTAGAAAAATCAATTAAGCTCCCTATAGTACCCCTGCATTTTCATTTTGGTCATTGGACTTTAATTTCTTGCCATTTTAACCCAAATCAGCCCCAAACTTTGGTACTTCTACAATTAATCCCTTAAGTGCATTAATTAATTAAATCAAAGTTTAATTAAGTCTCCAAACTTATTAATTCTTCCAATTTTTGACCAAATTGACTCCCAAATTTAATTTCTTCTAATTAAAGCCTAAATTGACTAAAAAATAAATTTTTATTGCAATCAAAACCTTCATAAACTCAATTAATCTTTCAACAAAATCTAATTGATTCCTTATATATATATATATATATATATATATATATATTATTTTGGACTTTTCTTCCTTAAATTGATTTTTATTTGTCAATAGGGCCTTCATCAGTCAAAAATATATTGTCAAATTTCAATCTTTGTATTTCTGAACTTCCTCAACCAATCTTTGACCATTTTCTGGCCGCCCCTGTGTCTTCTTCTTAGTACTATATATTTTTTAGTTTTCTTCTAACAATGTTTTTGATATTTTTTTGTCTTTTTTTTGCGGGAGCCCAAAAATGAATAACAACACAAAAATCTCATGCTATTTCATAGTCTTGTGGGGTAGTATATTGACAGTCGAACCATCATCCACCAAGATACGATTCACCATTTTTTCATCGACATGTCCTTTAATAAAAAGAGGTCAATTATAAAGTTTTGATCCAAGCAACAAGTCTATATTTTTAAAGGATATCTCTATGGTGTATACACCATGAGACAAGTTTGAAGAGTCATCATAACTTTTCTTCATGATAGGTACAGTAGGAGTTCTCTTCATCAACATGATAATAAACAACAAATATATTTTTCATCATTCTCATCTCTCTTGGCATGTACTCATTCAATGTAACAAACTTTTTTTCCTTCCTCTTATATGGGTGACTAAAATCCATCCTTCACCATCATAATTTTCAGATAAATTAGGCTTCAAGTTACCAATTTGAGGGGCAAAGGTTATATATAAATTTTGATTTGATAATATAGTGAAGCTCAATGGCAAAATGACGCCAAGTTCTATAGGTTCAAAGGAATCGAAACTTAATGTAAGGAGCGATTGGTGTGGGCTAAATTGACCATGGTTGTGATATTAGAGGCTGTTATTTCATGTTAAAAAAATTCTTATATAGCCTTATGATATTATCTTTCAGTACAAAACACTTATTTATGGGATGACTGATTAAACGATGGTATTTACAATAGTTCGGAATGTCCACTTGGTTTGCTTCTTTAAGATGCTTCATCTCTAGCATCTCAATAAAATTTGCCTCAAGCAGATCATCTAGCATCGATTTCCCTCGACCTTAGAGTACTCTTTTCAAATCTACGACCTTCAAGCTTATTTCTCATAGACTTTTGCATAGTTAATAATGAACTTTCAACTATCGTAATGTTAAGTTCCATGTCATGTGCTCGAGTAGGAAATTCTTCAAAAAACTTTGGTTTGATGCCTTTGTAAAATATACTGTAGTCCCAAATGCATCTCTTGAATACACATATCTAGCACAAAAGTTTCGGTGAATCGATCTCTACAATTAAGGCTAAAGTTTCTCCACTAATGAATATAATCGATGACATGTTCTTCCTTCCACTAATATGAATTGGTGAGTTCAATCATGCTAACCATACGATAAATGTTGTAAAAGCGGTTAAGAAACTCGTGTTCTAATTGTTCATAACTATCGATCGAGCCAAACTCCAAGTCATTGTACTAGTCGAAGGCATTACCTTTTCAGGAATGAACAAATTGTTTTACCATGGTTATGAAACTCATGTTCCAATTGCTCCCAAATATTGATCGAGCCAGACTCCAAATCATTATACTAGTCGAAGGTATTACCATTTAAGGAATGAATAAATTGTTTTACCACGAGATCACTTTCTTGATGTGATGATATGAGAGGTAGAGATGTCCCCAGTGGAGTTGCCAGAAATTTATAGACATAATTTTAAGCACCTGAAATTATTAAATATATGACTGGGTATAATCTCTATCTATAGTATTCTTTCAAAAGAATAAGTATTCTTTCAAAAGAATAAGACAATCCTTTGATTCTTCTCTTGGATTTGATATATGGTGACTTGATTTATTTATGAAATCAAGATAAGATTTGTACTTTACAAGAACTCGAATTTAGATGTGTTTTACAAAGCGAGATTCGATGGTATGATGCTTTGAAGGGTATTTTTGATTTGTCTTCAAAGTGTTGTTGAAGAACTCTTATGGGGCGTTTAAGCTTGATCCAACAGAGCTTTGTTCTTTGTAGACTTCAAGCGTAGATGAAGAAGGCTTGAGAACTTTAGAGAGAGTTTTCTTGCTTGAAGAGCCTATCTTGAGAGCTTTCTTCTAGGTTGAACTCCTCTATTTATAGAGGTTTGTAGGGGCTCTCAGGTTCTTTTCCAATGTCACATGACATGATTTTATTAGTGTTTCTTTGTTGATAAGATCTTGCATTTATGACAAGAAATCTTGAATATCTCATCCCAAGTGTCAACCTTTCATTAGCTAAAAAATATACGAAGGTTCATTTATTTTTCATGTCATTTATTTTATTTTATTTTAATTTTAATTTTATCCTTTTATATAAAAATAAAATAACAAATGACAAAAAGTGGAATTTGATTTGTAGAAATTTTTTTGTTTCACAATCTCATTGTCCCAACCACAACAAAAGTTTCAGTCGATTGCTTCATCAGTTGTGGAGTCACTCGTATGCCTTGGACAGTCCTTCGTCCAAGTTTTAGATCGTGCCAAGTCGAGCCCCATACGAACATCTAGTTCTCCAACCATTCTGCATGTCCAAAACTGCAAGTATAAAATTAAAATATTGCTTACTTGTCCGTCATACAACAATCAACTCTTCCCACCGAATTCGCCTCAGCCCAAGCAAGGCTGCCGCTGTCCATCACTGCCAAATTCTATGCAGTGTGTTTTTTGTTGACGCATCCTCACGCGTAGAGTTAAACCATGATCTGTCCATCGTCAAAGTTATGAAACTCCTCCAATTCTGCCTTGCCCAAGGCAGTTTGACCATGCCTAAGTCCTCATCGACTAAGCTGGCCCTTTGCCACTAACTCTTTTACTTAGTGTTAAGCACACGTATAGGATTTACGTATGTTGTTCCTTCTCCACGGAAATAGCACTAAGTTGTGCTCTCAGCGAGCAGTCCCTTGCAAAGTACTTCCCCTCGCAAATAAAACAGCCCGAACTTGATTTCGAAACCTTTTCCTTGCCCTTGGCTTCTGACTTCCCATTGTTATCAGCCTGTTTAGGTTCTCCCCCACCAAGCCCTTTCTTCTTCCTTTTCATTTCATACCTATCCATCAGTGGGTACGAAACAGAAGATGCTCCAGCAGTCCCTTTGCTAGCTCCTACTCTAAAATTTGCCAACCCATCGGCAGCTGAAATGGCTGAAGACAAGCCTGAAACTTTCTGCCTACGCAACTCTAACTGTGCCCACGACTGAAGTCCTGATAGAAAATTGAACATTCTGTCCTCCTCGGATATATTATCAATATCCATAATTAAAGAACTAAATTTCTTCACGTAATCCCTTACCGACCCATCTTACCGCAACTTTTTCAAGTCTTCCCTTGCAATCCAGGATGTGTTGTTGGGCAGAAATTGCTCTTTCAACTCACATTTCAAAATCTCCCATGTCTCCACTTTTGGCCTACAGCATTCAAGTCCTCTTTAGATCTTGTTCGCCACCACAATTTCATATCTTCCGTGAGATACATCACTACGATGTTCACTTGCTCATCTAGCCCGACCTTGGCAGCACTGAAATAGTATTCCATATCCCACAAGAAATTTTCTAATTCCTTGGAACTTCTAGCACCCCCAAAAGCTTTCGGTTTAGGAATCTTGGGTTTAGACATACCTATCCCAACAGAAGTGTTTGCCACAGCCTTTTTCAAGATTGCAATTGCTTTCTCCGCAGCTTCCAACCTTTCGCTCGTTTCTGCCGCAAGATTAATGTACAAGCTATAAGCTCGTTCAACACTTTCAATGGCTTCCCTTAACCTGTCATTGATAGAACGTTGTTCTTCATCCTCTGAAATTGGCCCTATCAACTCTTCAAGTCGAATCAGTCTTTCTCGGATTGCCTCCATACCTGCTGGCATAAGGCTTCAAATCCCGACTTCGCAAACTATCTCAACGATAGCTTTAACAAATCAGTCCTTCGATCTGCTGTCCACAGAACGATCTCGTTGTTCTGCCAAGAATGCAACCACGCTCTGATACCAATTGTCACGGGGTTATTTTTCGCTCTGCGAATAAACCCGTGTGGCAGCTTAGTCTCTCACTAGACTCAGCCTTCCCTCGCCAATCCCACTCGTGTTTGCCTAGTAACTAAGTGTTTCCCTCACCCGAGAGGTTTCCCCACTTTCCCAATTTAGAAGACAAGCGGAATACAAAAGAAGAATCAGATAAACAAAGTGCACAGCAAGCTTTATATAAACTCTTTCCCAACCTTTATTAATGTCGTAAACAATGGAAACTATACACAAATCTAATCTCTCTAATCTCGTGCTCTACATGCATCCCCTATCTCGTATGCTCTCTATCTGCTTTACATCTATGAGCATCAATAACTATTTATAGCCAAGTATGTGAGCTGCAAGGCTCACCCATTATCTCCTATTTTTCAGGACATAGTGGGGCACTTTCTCCCTCATGGTCTCCATGATCTCAGCAGCTTGGAGAGCACTCCAGTTATGCTCCCATGTTCTGCCCTCATGATGCTGTCATTTCACCCACGTTCTGCCCCATGATCCCATGATCTAGGAAGACCATGACTGCCACTAACCCACGTTCTGCATGCCCACCTGGCAGCCCCATCTGCCAGCTCTTGCTTCATCAGCTGTTGAGTCACCCGTATGCCTTGGACAGTCCTTCATCCAAGTTTTAGATTGTGCCAAGTCGAGCCCCTAACTTGCACAAGCTGTTGCGCGCTGTCGAATTCGCATCTGCGTGCAGGCTGCCAATTCCTGCGTGCAGGCTGCCAATGTCTTCGCTGCCGAATTCCTCGACAGCCCCTATTCTCGTTAGCCTAAGCCCCTGACAAGTTTTCCTGTCTGGCTTGGACATTCCATCATCAGGCCCATGTTCGTCAACAATCTGCGCTGCCGATTTTCCTTTGACGAACCTACAGCCGCACAAATCTGCGCTGCCGATTTATCCCACTATTGGCATGGCTGCTAGCACCCTAGGCACTGTTTTGGACAGCCTGCCGAAGTGTGCACCTCGTGCACGTTTAACACTGTTACAGTGTGAGTCTTTTTGTTCTGTTTTAAATGCAATGGCATAATGTTGTTGTATGATAAGACCCTCGGGCATGTTTTATTTTTTATTTTTAAATGAGATGTTAGTTGAAGTTCATAAAATCATTAATTTTTATTTTTCCATATTCTTTTACCCTTTCGTATTTAATATTTCAAATTATGAACTACATGCGAGATGTTTTTTCAATATAAATATATCGGTATTTTTCCAAAAAAAACAAAAATCTTTCTTTCAAAAATACAATTTTATTTTAAATTGCATATGGTTAAGTCTCTTAAAAATAAAATAAAAATCATATCTTGCTTAAAGAAAATAAAATACATGGTGTTTTAATATTTTCATACAAAAATTCAAAAAATATATATTTGCATGCATTTTGAATTTAATAATCAGTTTACTGAATTTATGAGAATTTGGTCAATATTTCAATAATCTCTAAAATTTTAATTCATGAGAATTAATGATAAATATTCTGGTATAAATGTTGGACATATAAGTAGGTTGATATTTAAATATCAAGATTTGACAAGAAAATTCTCAAAATTATTTTGAATATTCACCAATTTTAATTGGGGATATTTCTCGCCACAACACACGAGTTGTGGAAAACCCTTCTGCCTTCCAAGATAATTAAATCTGCCAGTCATCTCTATGAATCCTTTCCATAAGAATTCATTTGAGCTTACGAGCCTATAATAAATTAGAAAAGTCAGATTTATTCATATGAATGAATCTTCACCTTAAGCCATAGATAGACCACCGGTTAATAACTAATCAAAACTTCAAATCACACTCAAATCACATAATACAACTTATTTTAGATAAATTGCATTAATAATGCTACTATCTTTCCTAGGCATAATGAGTCCTCTAGCCTTAGAATCTTCAATAAAACTAATATATCTAAGTTTTCCAACAAACTTAAACCAAACAATTAGATAATAGATAATGACTCTTTCTGCACCGACACCACACGTAGACGTACCACATGGTCGACAAAATAGAACCAGCATCGAATCAAGAATTGATAATTATCTGAGTCTCAACAGTAGGGATCTCAGAAGAGCCAATAGAGGGGATACGAGATGCATCTAACCCTGATAGCAACTACCAGGCGACAACAAAACGGTAGTGACCACTCCAGATGAAGGAAAGAAAGCAAACCACAGAAATCTTGATTTTAGTGAAAGTAGTCTGAAATGGGATAAATAATTTACAATACTTTCTTCAAAGAACTGAAAAGGGCTCGACAGAAAATTCGTTTTGATCCAATCCAGGGTCAAATAAAGACAACAAATGGGCTATCGAGGCAGTCACCACTATGGGGGAAACGAGCCTTTCATAGCAGTCACCACTGTCTCTTTCATATGCTCCATGGACTCAGCAAAAAATGGAGTGTTGGTCAGAGCAAGCCACCCCAATCTAGTGTCAGACAAAATTCAGAGAAGATCATCACCTGAAAGCAGAGCTAAAAACTCCTTATTTCATTTCATTCCCGCTCTTCATCACCTGAATTTTTTTTAGTGGTTTTTATTTAAAAATATATTAAAATAAAGTATATTAAAATTATCAAAAATATATTTAAAAGAATATTATTTTGATTTTTTTTCAATACCAAATATACTTTTAAAATACACTAAAACACAATTTCAAAAAAAAAAATTCATTAAATCTCTATTTAAAAATACATGATTATTACTTTTCAATTTATTGTTTTTAAATTAATGGTTAAGAGAATCATTTTTTTATGGCATGATGACCGGTCACCTCGAACCTATTTTAAAGGGGGTGTTCAGTTCTGGTTGAACTAAAATTTTAAAAACAATTTAAATTTTTTATATTTTAAATTAATTTTTTGAAAAATATCCTTCTTAAATTATTTTAAATTATTTTCATTAATTACAAAGCTCTCTCAGGGTAGCAGGGATTTTTTTCTTTTTGTTTTTTCAATATGTATATTTCTTCTATCACAAGATTTTGTGGGCATTAATACATGAATTTGCGTCCAATGATAAATATTTATGGATCTGCTTTGTGTGTATAAACAGTAGATAAGGAAAAAAGGCACTATTTACGCAAAATACCAAAAAAAAAACGTAATATAAGTTGCTATATATAAAATTTATTGAATGTCATAATATAGAAAAACAGCTGGGAATTCTTATTTAGTAACACTGCTATGTATCTCGAGCTTCCCAGTAGCAGGACTAGAGGAAAATGGTTACTAAGCACTTTCTGCCTTGAACAAGTCCAAACGCTTAGCAGTTGAGCATTTTACTCGCCACATGGATTCATGAAATTCTTTGTACGTAAAATCTTTATATATTGCTGGATGATCATCATCTATCAACTTCTTAGCTGGTCCTATCTCCGCATCATCTGATGGATAGCAATAACTGGCAATGGATACACGCTCTTTCTCACAATTCACTATAGCTTGATGAAGCAAACTCTTGTATCGACAATTGCTAAGTGCCTGATACAAATAATAATAACAGTCATAATTAGTCATTTTTTAACAAATCTACCTTTAATTATATAAGTGGTAAAACCAATAATTTCCATCTTGTATTTTTGTCAATTCATTAACAAAGTTCCTCTATTTCTACCAAAAAAAATATATAAATAAATAAATTTCCTCTATTATCACGTCAATCAAGGAATCTTAACTTCAGTCAATGAATTTAATTAAATAATATATTAGTCAATAAAGAGAGTTAGGATAGTAGATGTGAGTGGTGATCTTAAAGGGCATAAAAGAAAAGTTGATAATAATAACTCGAAGTAGTAAAAGAAATTAATCAATTGATATTGGGATAAATTTTCAATTTTGACAAACTGTACTCAATTCATTGAAATGAAACATACAGTAACTTGTTCAATCGAAATCGATAATGAAGGAGTTCTTTTGATGAGAATATAGCATACAAATAATGATTTTAGCCATTATATTGCATACATATTAATCATGCATGCTATAAAACAAAATTCCAAATCCCTTTTATGCTAGTTTACGTAAAAAACTTAATGCTAATGTTTTCTTTGATGCATATTTTTCTAAATTAGCATAAGAAACAAACTATTTATCTCCATATTCAGAAATTTATAAGAATTTTATTTTGAATCACTTTAATTAGCATGTGTAGATCAATATGTTAATCACCTGCAACATATCTCCAACATGGACAACGACGGCATTAGGAATAGGATTAACATCAATCCACTTATCATCGTTAATAACCTGAAGTCCAGGCACATCATCTTGCATCAGAATAGTGATTAAAGTTGGGTCAGTATGAGTCCTGACTCCGTAAGTGACATCTAGTTCTGACTCCTGACAAGCTGGATAGAAATTGATGGATACATAATGTCCTTTCAATATTTTGCCTATATAATCTCTTTTCAGGCCTAAGCTCTCTGATATGGCCTCAAGTATTGCTACCTCCACCTTTCTAACACTTGCACAATATTCACCAACCTTTTCCCTGTCAAAATTGTTTAAATATTATACCGTGAAATACTCGAATAAAATAATTAAAGTGAAAAGGTCTGGATAATTATATTAATGTGAAAATTTATTTGCCTGAAAGAAGGAGGAGTCGAGGGCCATTGGTTCTTGAAATCTTCGACGGGGTGACAGTGAAATTTCAAAGATTGTCTTGAAACAAAGATATTCCGGGTCTTATCTTGAAAACCTGTAACCAGCCTGATGATACTGTTAGGGTCAGATGAGCGAAATTTCAGCCTTTCTTCTTCTGGCAAGTGGAAGAAATCTCTTGCCGTGTCTAGCATGTTGTTGATCTTCATTTCTGGAATTCCATGGTTCTTGACCTGATCATGGTGTAGCATTTAATGTTAGAATTATAACATTCCAGCATATCATGCATATGCACCATCTGAATTATAATAAATCGAATTACAACAAAAGGAGATTTAAACTGCACGAAGAATATATTATGAATTGTGAGGAGTGGCAAACAGGATAATCAAAGTCGGGACACCTATTGCTGGTTGCCATCCTCTTATTGAAGGCTAGCTAGGTGTATTTCCTTGAAGCTAGTAGTAGTAGTATATCTTTTTTTCTTTCTTATGGAAGGCTAGCTAGGTGTAGTAGGAGGAATGGTGGTTGTTGTCTGCAGCTTGTTTTTTCTGTCCTTGTATTATTTGACACCTATTGCCGGTTGCCATCTTTTTTCGCTTTCTTGTGGAAGGCTAGCTAGGTGTGGTGGTATCGTTTTTGCTTTCTTGTGGAAGGCTAGCTAGTAGTAGTTGATTTCCTGTGGAAGGTTAGCTAGGTGTGGTGGTATCTTTTTTGCTTTCTAGCTAGTAGTGGTGGTAATCTTATCATCCATTAAACTAATTTTAACAGAAAAAAAGGGGTTAATTTAAGAATAAACACTTCGAAAGTTATGAAGAATGTATGCAATTATATAATTTTTGTACCGCAAAAAAGCCGTTTTTCTCGCATGCATGGCCAATCTGTTTGACGAACTCAGAGCGCTGAGGACCGAGAAGACCTTCCATGTCGATGATAGGGGTAGAGCCATCAATTGATGTATCAACACCAGAGAGAGTTGGAACCTCTGAAAGGGGATCAGTGTAGGTGAAGGGACCATTTTCGGGCTCTGATAATGAACGGTGATGGGCATCAGCTTGTTGCAGCATAGTGGGAGACATGATTGAAATTCAAATGCACTTGACTTCAATCTACAGAAGCTTGTGGATTTGATGATCTGAGTATGTTGGTTTGCAGTTCTATAATTCCCTATTTATAGGAGGAAACTACATAGGAGTATCAAGCATCATGGTATTGGTCTTGCGCCAAAGGAAACTACATAGGAGTATCAAGCATCATGGTATTGGTCTTGCACCAAACACTTTATCTCTCTATGTTTTTTTATTCTCCTAGTCAAGAGATGAATAAGTCTTGCACAAAAAGCACGGAAACTAATATAGTTTTTGCTTTTTAAAATATTTTTTTATATATTTTTACTTATGCTAGCATGATTATATTTCACTACATAGATATTTGTAATTCGTCAAGAAAGGGTAAAAAGAAAAAAAAAACAGCGACTAACTTTAATACATTTGGCCTTCTTTTGTGTCGGAGATAAAGTTCGGTTAGATAATAAATAATAAAAGAATAAAAATTTACTAAGAATTATTCCATCTTAATAATGACAATCATACGTTTAATTATATGTGAACATCCTCAATTATCTGGCTAAAAATTAAGTAGTTGTGATGCGAAAAATTAATAAAGGAGGTTTCTCTTATAATGTTCCAATTATTAATTACTTGATTCAAAGAAAATAAGAATCGAATTTTAGCTTAGTAATTACTTTGATTTCTCTCTTTTTAACATCAATTTATTAAAAAAAAAAAACTTCGGCATTCATAAAATGTAAAGAGCTCGATACCACCATACCATAAGCTTATTAATGCCTTTTATATAGTTCAAACTCTTTGTTTATGATTTTCATTTTTTTTCCAAATCCAACTTAACAAAGTCTTAGTTGAAATAAGGTTTATGATTAATTTAGGAGGCCTACATAATGCAGTAGTCATCTCTTATATTTATATAATTAAATAAGGGGCAGAATACAATAGTTACTATGCAACGCACTGTGTAATATAACTCTATACAAGGAAAATATAATCTTTCCTAAACTACAACACGTTTCATAATACACCCCCTCAAACTGAAGGTGGGTTGTCCATTTAAAGCTTGGACCGTAAATAGGCAAATGTAGTGTGAGGAAGCGGCTTAGTAAGAACATCAGCGAATTAGTCTTTGGAGGGTATGAAGCGAATCAGTATCTACTTTTTTAGCAACTCTATTATGAACAAAGTGATAATCAACCTCAACATGTTTGATACATGCATAAAACACTAGATTAGTAGACAAATAAGTAGCACCCAAATTGTCGCATTAAATGGTGGTAACAGAACTGAGAGAGAAGCATAAATTTGAAAACATATAATGAAGCCAAAAAACCTCAGTAATACCATCATCTAAGGCTTTATATTCTACTTTAGTAGAGGAGCGAGCAACAGTGTGTTGCTTACCAGATTTCTATGAGATGGGAGTGGTGCCAAGAAAGACGATGTAGCCATCAGTAGGTTTTCGATCATCAATACTCCCTGGCCAGTCAGCATCAGTAAAACCATGCAGTGATAAAGAGGAGCCTCGATTAAGGTGAAGGCCAAAAGAGGATGTACCTTTCAAGTACCGTAAAATATGTTTGACAGCAGCCCAATGGCTCTCAATATGCATAAACTGATAGAATTTGTTGACAGCATAACAGATGTCTGGTTTAGTAAATATGAGATACTGAAGAGCACCTACAATTTGCCGATAATGAGTGGGATCTCAGTATAAACCACTAGGCTATAGACTAACCTTTGAAACAGAAGTTGGTGTATCAACAGGCTTGCAGGATGGCATACTAGCCCGACTAAGAATATCAAGAGCATATTTATGATGACTAAGTATGATCCCCATGTTGGTGGGAGTAACCTCAATTCCCAAAAAATAATGAGCATGACCTAGATCTTGGAGTTTAAATTCTGAACTCAGCAAACTAATAAGGTGGCTAAGTAGAGTAGAATTATTACCAATGAACAAAATGTCATCTATATAGACAAGAAGATAGCAAATATCATGATTCATAATCAGAATAAATAAAGAGATATCAACCTTAAAAGTGCGAAAGCCAATCGATAGAAGAAAGTCACTCAGTCATGTGTACCAAGCTCGTGGAGCTTGTTTTAAACCATAGAGGGACTTGTGAAGGTGACAAACATGAGTGGGCAGAGCAGGGTCAACAAAACTCGTAGGCTCTTGCATATAAACAACCTCTTGAAAGGAACCATTGAGGAAGACATTATGTGCATCAAGCTGATGAATCTGCCAATGGTTAATCTGCCAATGGTTAGATATAGCAATGGCAAGGACAAGCCAAACAGTAGTCGATTTAACAACAGGACTGAAGGTTTTAGATTTATCAATACCTTCTTATCGAGTGAATCCGCGTTTACCAAGGACGTCTTGTAACTATCAATAGCATTACTGGCCCGATGCTTGATTTTGTAAACCCAACAGCAACCAACAATATTCATGGAAGGTTCAAACAGAACCAATGACCAAGTGTTATTATCATATAAGGTTGTGATTTCAGATATCATTGCAGACTACCAACACAAAAACTGGTTAGCATCTTTCAAATTTAAAAGTTTGTGATTAGAGGAACATGTTACCTATAAGTATGGTAGCAGCGAAGAAACGAAGCTCAGGTTGGTAGACCTATACTGTTGGGGATGCAACACCATATGGAGTTGACGAGAAACCACTAGCGCAACAGGCCTGACCAGCGTGGGCTGCTATAGGAGTGAGTAGCTGGAGAGATCAACACACATATCTAAAGCTGGTGGAGACAAAGCAGGACACTATGAGGAAGATGAGGGCCTAGACGATGAGCCAGATTGCTCAATAAAGGGCGTAGCAAAAGGCGCAACAGACCTAGTGGTTGTGCTGTCCGGAGCTGCAAAACCTGAACCTGTAAAATGATCAAATAAACATAACGACAACTAGTGATAAGGGGACCTGTTTAGACAAGGCTGATGGTGGAGGGAATTGTCATTCCACCAAGACTTAAAATTGGTGAAACATATTACACATATCAGATTTTGCACCAAAAGGATAAAACCAAATAAATTTTGTGTTCGCATCCACAAAGATCACAAAATATCAGAAACCATTAAAAGATAAAATAAGAGTAGAGCCTTAAACATCATTAAAAATTAGTTCAAATGGAGTAGATGTTTTGTGACTCGTAAATCCTAATGACAGACACAATGAATTTCCTAACAGACATGCTGGACACTGAAAATTTAAAGGACGGAGGGTACAGGTGACCTTTTTATTTGACGCTACGAGACTTAGAACCCGGGAGCTAGGGTGACCAAGTCGACGATGCCAAAACATCAGCATAAGTGGAGAAGCTAGCACAAAAAAAAAACTTGAGGCAGAAACATGGCAAAAGACTCTGAAAAGACATAGAGGCCATCTTTACCCTGATTGAAAAGCAAAACTGCCTTGGTTATAAGATCCTTAACATAGAAAATAGAGGAATGAAATCTAAAAAAGATACATTTTTCACAATAGAATTGTTGAACAGATAAGAGTTGTTTTTTAATTTACGGCACATGCAATATATTAGACAAAGTAAAGACTCGTTTAGGGTACGTAAGATATTATGGGTTATATTAGATATGACAAGTCCCTTACCATCACTAACATGTAATTTATCATTACGAAAATAAGGTTCTGCATGTGTCATACCAGTAATATCTGGAGTAACATGCTGATTTGCACCGATGTCAGGAAACCAAGTGACATAATTTATTGTTGTTGAAGCATCACTAAAAGAGAGATTAGCCAATGCTTGATTCCCATGGTACACAAGTTGTGAGCACTACTGTGTGGAATGCCCAAACTAGTTGCAGAGCTGACACTTCAGCTGGCACCCCCACTGACCAGTGTTGGATCTGTTTTGCTACCAGTCTACATGATGTTGCTGCTAGTTTTCACGATGCTGCTGCCAATTATACCCGTTGTTTTCTCATCTGAAACTATTACCACTATACTGGGCAGAGGAGGAGCACATGTTACGCAAGCTATTATGTCTTCCTCTACCCCGCTGGGAGGAAGAACTAGTGCCATTAAACCCTTGAAAATGCCCATTAGGCAGTAAAGGCAGAAGGAGGTTATGTAGGTGCTGGCAGCAACGGTGCAGCCGTGGGAATGAATTGAAGAGAGCTCCGATGTAAAAATTCATGAGTGGATAGGTGGCTATGGAGTTCAGAATACGGTAGAGGGTCAACTTTTGTTGAAAAACTTATAACAAGATCACAAAAGTCACTTTGAAGACCCTAAAAAACATATAAATTGACGTCCATGAGAGAGATGAGGCGACCTGCGGCAGTGATTTCATTAAAGAACCCTTTAGCTTTCTGAAAATAGGTGGTGACAGAATCATATCCTTGATGAAGATCCTAAAGATAGTCATGTAATTGCATGATTTGAGAATTTGACGGAGATGTAAGAACATGTTCTAGCGTGCTCCATACACTTGCAGATGTTGGGCAATCTATCACAAGATGGAGCATGTCTATGGACAGAGAGGAGAGGAGGGCACTGAGAATGAGTTGATCTTGTTGTTTCCATGCCAAAAAGGATCGGGAAAAACCAGAATAGTTGGCTGTTTCAGTGGCAAAAACATCACTGTGTGGAGAAGGACACACCATCGAGCCATCGAAAAAGAAAAAGACACCTTGACCAATTAGATATGGCTTCATTTGCATGTGCCAAAATAGATAATTGGTGTTGGTAAGCTTAAGGTTGATTACTTTCTATGTGTTAGAAAGTGGGATGATGACTGATTTTGCGGTAGAAATAGTTGGAGCATTCATGGCTGCATTGTTTATAGAGACAAATGCATTCAAGAAAAAAGTAGAAGAGGAAGAGTTGTCATTGTTCATAGTTGTGACAGCAACAGAAGCATCTATAAATCAAAAAATTGTTGTTGGAGAAATAAACGGCAATAGAGCCTACTAAGTGCAGAGGCTGGAATACTGTAGCGGGAGATGGCTTTACCAATTGAAGATGTTACCTGAGGAAGAGAATATCATGAGGAAGAAGAGATTGCTGGGGACAGAACAATGCAGTAGCAAATACTGCACCAAAAACCTGCAGTAGCAAAGGTCGTTCAAGAGAGAAAAGACAGGGAAGAATTTGTTCTGCATGGGAGGCAGCCTTGAATCTGTTCTACAGAGGGGAAGGAAGCCTTGAATCTGTTCTAGATGTTTCAAGCTCTGATACCAAGTTGAAACTAGGTTTATGATTAGTTTAGGAGGCTTGCGTAATGCAATACTCATCTCTTATATTTATATGAGTAGAACAGAATACAATAGTTACTGTGTAGCGTACTGCATAATATAACTCTATACAAGGAAAATATAATCTTTCCTAAACTACAACACATTCCATAATAGCTTTTGGATTGAGATTTTTTTTAATATAATATTGAAGTTTTATTTTATCAAGGAATAAGTTAAAATCTTATCGTTCTTATTTTATGTAATTAAATTAATAAAATTAAACATAAAATAATAATGTGTTAGAAGGTTTTTTATATATATAATTTAATTTAAATTTTATTCATAAAAAAGAGACCTTAAAGTTTTAGCATCATTTTGAAAAAGCATGCTAATGAATCTAGACGTTTGAAAATATATTAATAATAATTTTTTATTTTTAAAAAATTATTTTTAACATTAATTTTTAAAAATATAAAAAATTTAATTTAAAAAAAAAACATAAAACACGAATTACACCAAAACCTCAAACAGCATGTAAATGCTCTAGTGTGCTTCTAGAACGACATGTAAGCGTTAACAGGATCATCCATGATCTAAATTAATTGCTTTTGTGAGCTTTTCTAGAACGACACGTAAGCCTAACAGGATCATCCATGCTCTCAGTTAATTGCTTTGGTGAGCTTTTCTAGAACGACATGCTACCAGGATCATCCCTGATCGCAAGATTTGACCATCTGCTATTACAATATTAAATAGGAATTTACTCAGCGGATTCATCCAGCAATTAATTAATACAGAAAATCAACATTAACGATTAAGAAACAGTTTATTCCGTAATTATGTTCTATATTTCAATGCTGATGAAACGATATAGTGTTATCTGAACCTAAGTCCAGATTGATGGATTCTTGATTTCTTGGTCAATTCTTGGTACGTGCAGGCAGTCTAGGCTCCTGTTGCTCTCTTCTTGTTCGTCTTTCATTGGCTAAACAAACCACACAATGGATTATTTGTGTCAAGATTTTGTAAATGTTTTCTTCGTTAGCCAATTAAAAAGAAATTGTGATTTAATATATTAATGAATAGAGAAATATGGTGGCGGAAACCTAGGAAGTAGGATCAAAGGGTCAAAAGTAGCCATATTTCTAGAATAGTTTACTAATAAATTCATACAGGACCAAATGCGAATTTCCAAGTTGATGAGGCATTCTTCTTCAAACGATTGAATTGTTTAATATTTTTTTTTCAAAATTAAATGAGGTGTTTCTAATTGGTTTTCTCATCTAGGAAAGTCTATGTAAATAAAATCATAGTAACTAGTCGAAGGAAGAGGAGTAGCGGTGTTTATGGGTAGAGTGTGTAAAGGTGAATTCAAAAAAAATGTCAGGGAAGGTAGTGAAAGCATAGGGCAATAATGTTAAGAATTGTTAAATGGAAAAACATATTCACGAAACTAAACATTTGGAGAAATTTAAATTTATTTGGATGAAATATCAAAACATCTATAACTTAAATGAGAAAAAGTATAGCCTAGAAACACACATGAAATGAATCAGAAATCTAACTTATAAAATTTAAAATGTCTCCTTTAAATCCTAAATAGTATACAAGTGATTTAGTAGCTCAATTAATAATAGTAAATCAATTAAAAAGAGATAATATTTTTTCTTGTTCGAATCTTACCACTTGTATTTTTTAAATTACATGTAGATATACAATTGATAGGTTTCCTCTTATAGTTTGTTCTTCAAAGTGGCCACTTATATGTGGATCATATCTATAAGCAGGGCGGAACCAGAAAATCAAATTAAAAAGAGCTAAAATGTTAATTGTTTTATTATTTAAGTTAAAAAATATAAATATTATTAAAGGAGGGGCTGGAAAAAAAATTTCCTTGCAGGGTCGGAACCCCTGTCAGCCCTCCTGTCTCCGTCCCTGTCTAGAAGTGTATACAAGGTATAAAAAAATCTCAAAAAAGTATATCATTCATATTGATTTATACAATATCCTAACAAATGATGTGGGTTTCTTATGGAGTGAACCACGTCCATGCAAAGAGAAAATAGGGAGGGTTAGAGCAGAAAAATATTTGAAAAGAAAAACGCTACAACAAAACTTGCGTTTTGGAAAAACTGTGCTGTACAGAAACGTAACAATACCGTATGCTCTAACAATTAATACTTCAATTATGAACAGAATGAATAAACTGCTTTACTAGACTTTACTGCAATATCAATTTCTAAAAAGATAAAGCTTGTCCATCAATTTCCCGCAAAGCACTCAGATAAGGAATATAAAATTCTACAGCATATTATGCATCTAGAACTAGAAGACATTTATGCATTTAATTAATTATATGCTATAATTGTTTTATTATTATAGACTGACATGCCTTTCAAGAGTCAAGCCTGCCCTCATAATTTGACCATCTGCCACGGAATTACCAGGGAAGATGCTCAGCGGAGTCATCAAGCCATTAAGCATTTTATGTGATGCCTCTGGTAAAAACGATCGAATTTTGAAAAAATAAAATATTAAGGTCATGATACGTTTATTTTATTAACCAGATGTCAGATTTCATCACTACATAGAGTCATTGTTTATTCGATTGATTATTTATACAATTCAGTGATAATACAAATCCATTTTTGCATGAATTATAAGATTAACAGTCGCATTAAATCAAATCAATAATTTATTTAGGGATTAATTACCCAAGCATTTTGGGATTGTATTTCTAAATAAATTTTTGGCCCAGCAAATATATAAACAATGCCAATGTGGTCTGTAATTGTGCTTTTAATGACGATGTGTGCTTAATTTTGCATATTGTTGGACTCTTTGGTCTCTATATGACTTCATCTGCGCCGTCTATATGAGCTCATGTTGTTTTCTTCGTGTTTGCCTTTGATTAGTATATATTATCTAGTAGGATTTTTGTTTTTAATATTTTTGTTTGGCTTTGTTCATCAATTTTAATTATTAAACAGAAGAAATACAATGGCGGATATGAAAAACCATTGGGAAGCAAATGATATGGATTATAATTTCAAGCATCAAACGCCATCAAAGTAAGAACTTTTCCTCCAAATTTTAATTAAAAAAAAGTTATCTAATAAACATGCTACATCCAACCTAGTGTTCACATTCTTCTAATGATTTAATTCTATAATTTATTGTTAAAAATTAAATAAGGTGTTCTTCGTTGTGTTTTTTTTATTTTTTTATTGAGAAGGGTTTAATATAAGTTTAATTGTTTAAATAAGGTGTTTTTTTAAGTCTTGTGAAAGCTAGTTAACTCCGTAGAAGGCACGTTGCGCAAAGCGAGCAGGCAATTTGGCATGTGAGCTAAGACCACCAGATTTTCAGTTCTAGAATGGGGATAATTTTCAAAGTGAGTCCTGCATCAAATTATACTTATTTTTTGGTGTCAAATTCCATAGCTAGTCTTTTAATATCGTTCCATATTGACTCGCACTTTGACTTCAACGCCAAATTCCTTCTCTTTTATTCAATGGTTTGACAAAACTTCCTGCACCGAAATCAAATCTCACTGCATTCAGGTTTTTAATTATGAACATATTCATAAAATACTACTTTTTTTTTTTTAATCTTTTATAGAATTTAAATGCAGAATAATGATATGAGAAACAAACATTAGGGAAGCTTCGGATCGATTACATCAACAAACATTAGCTGCTATTATATAAAGGATGGTGTGATAAATCAAAATGCTATGATTGGTGCAATTTTTTTTTTTATTCAGTGAGAAGCTTAACAATAAAAAATCCCAAGTCAAAAGTCTAATGGTGATTTTAAGTTGAGAATAATATGAGACTTAACCAATTATTTTATTAAATTTTTATTTTTGTATACGCAAGGCAGTGTACAATAGTTAATGTAGAGATTGCAACATAAAATTAGCTTGTACGCATGGTAAGTAGAATTGCTATAATGTATATCTTATAAATTAACACTTCTTATAATAGGTTCACTTAAGCTGAGGGTGGGGATTCAACTCGAAGCTTGAATCGAAAATAAATAGAAGAATCAATGGGAAGTGGCATGGTAAGAACATCTACAAGTTGATCCTTGTAAGGAATAAAGCAAATATAAATGTCTTTCTTGACAATCTTATCGCGTACAAAATGATAATTAACCTCCACATGTTTAGTACAAGAATGGAAAATAGGATTTGTGGCACTCAAATTATCATACCAAATCATAGACACAGAAGTAAGATTAATATGCAAATCCATCAATAAATATTAAAGCCATATGACTTCAAAAGTCTTGTTAGTCTAAGCCTTATACTCAGCCTCAATAGAAGATCGAGCAAATGTGGGTTGTTTGCCTGATTTCCAAGAAATTAGTATATCATCAATAGACAAGATAGCCACCTATAGACTTATGACTGTCAACACTACCAGCCTAATCAACATATGTAAAACTATCTAGAGAAAAAGGAAGAACTACAGGTGATATATAAGCTAAAAGAAATTGTACCCTTTAGATAACACAAAATGCATTTAATGGTAGCTCAATATGTATTTGTAGGAGCATCTATAAACTAACATACCTTGTTCACAGCAAAACAAATATCTAGTCTTGTAAATATAAAATATTGAAGAGTACCAATAATTTAATGAAATCATGTATGATCAGACAACATGTCATCAAACAACATAACCTTTGAGGCAAAAATAAGAGCACATACTGGTTTATAGGAAGACATACTTGCTCTATGGAGTATGTCAAGAATATACATATTTTGTCATAGCATGATACCCAATATTAGAAGGATGAACCTCAATCCCTAAAAAATAATGGGCAGCTCCTAAATCCTGAAGCTTGAATTATAAGCTTAGCAACTATATCAATCGATGAAGAAAGATTGAATTATTTGTAGTAAGCAAAATATCATCGACATGAACAAGAGGAAAAAATATATCAGTATCCACATATACGATGAATAAAGAGGTATCAACCTTAGAAGCATAAAATCCAATAGATAGAAGAGAATCACTCAGGCTAGTGTACCATGCTCAAGGAACTTGTTTTAAACCATACAAAGATTTATATGGTCGACACATATGGGAGGAAATAGTAGGATAAACAAAACATAGAGGTTGATGCATGTACACTTCTTCGTGAAGTGTCCCATTGAGGAAGACATTATGTATATTAAGTTCACTAATCTTCAAATCACATGAAATTGTAATGGTGAGATCTAACCGAACAATAGCTTGCTTAACCACAAGACTAAAAGTTTTAAAATAGTCAATACCTTATAACTGAGTAAAATCTCTAGTAACCAACTAAGTCTTACAGTGCTTAATGTTTTCATTTGCACAACGCTTGATCTTATACACCCAACGACTACCAATGACATTCATTGAAGGATGAAAGGGAACTAAAGACCAAGTGTTGTTGGAACGTAATACCTAACTTTCAACCTACATAATAATGTGTCATGCCTCATACTTGTTAGCATAAAAAAAATACAAGAGGTTCATGTTCAAGAGGAGACGTTTTCAAATAAGGATGGCTAATAAAAGAATCCAAAGATGCTAGATTTGTTGTCTTTGGCTGCCTGGTATGAAAGACCATATGATGTTAATGAACACTAAACGAGACGCAAGTAAGTATAAATCTGAAGGCTATTGCAAAGGATAAAAAGAGAGGTCAACAATCAAGTTTAACCTAGCTAAAGATGCAAACTTGGCAATAGTAAAAATAGTGGAACCAGCAGCAGAATCAGGGGAACCAATAGTAACAGACTTGAAAAATTATGTCTCTAAATGAGGAGAACCTCTACTTGGAGAATGATCATTAGATAAAGATGCATGAGATAACATAAGGGCAGAGATGGTAAGCTGGCATGATTTAGCAGGAAACAAATGTAGTACGGGTTGTGGAGAAGCTTTCAATGTAGATGAGTTAAAAATCAGAGAATGGAGCAAAATGGGCAAGTGGGTAGTAGCATTATAAGGTATAGCGGGTGGGTTCAATGATGCTAATCATTCAGATGTATCAAAATTAAACACATGTTCATGAAAACGGACATGAAAAGAGATATAAATAGGTTGAGAGGACATGTATAGACAATGATTAGCAAGGTGAAAAGAGTTATAGCCTAAAAACACAAATGGAGACGAAGCAAAATGTAACTTATAAGCATTATATGAATGAAGAAATGGAAAGCAAAGACACCTAAATGTATATAAAAAGTATAATCAAGAGTATGATGAATTAAATAATGATTTGTTTTGTAAGACAAAAGTAGGAATATGATTGATAAGATACACTAAGGTTTCAAACCCATAATTCCAAAACCATAATGGTGCCTTACATTTACCTAGAAGAGTAAAACCAGTTTTGACAATATGTTAATGATGATGTTCAACAATTCCATTTTGTTGATGAGTATATGGACATATTAAATGGTGATAAATATCGATAGTCTGAAAAAAGATATTTAATTTGTGGTATTCGCTACCTCAATCAGTCTGAACAGATTTAATTTTTTAGGAAAATTGACACTCAATAAAGGCTTGAAGACAATGGAAAATAGAAAAGACATCACATTTCACAATAAGAGAATAATATCATATACATTTTGTATGAGTATACATAAAAATAACAAAATAAAAAAAAATCATCAGAGGAAAAATTAGGAGTATAGCCCCAAACATCATTAAAAATCAAATCAAGTGGAGCAGAAGTTTTATGACCCGCAGATCCCAACGACAGACGCAATGACTTTCCTAGAGGACATGCTTGACATTGAAAATTAAAACGTCTAAAGTTACAAGTCATTTTATTATTAGACACTAAAAAATTAAAAACATGGGAATAAGGATGACTCAATTGACTATGATAATTATCAGTAGAGGCAGATACGTAAGAAGACCAATAAACTTGAGGAATTGACATGGTAAAAGACTGGGACTGAACATAGAGACCATTCATACTCAAAACAGAAAGGAGCATTGCCTTGGTGGTAAAATCCTTAACATAAAAAAAACAAATGAAATTCAAAAAACACATGATTGTCAAATAAAATTTTTGAATAAAAAACAATGGTTTTATAATATGAGGCACTTGAAGAACATTAAATAAAGTAAATATGTGTTTAGTTGTATGTAACGTAGTATGCCTAATATTGAATATGGAAAGTCCATTACTATCATTAACATGCAAGTTGTTATTACCAAGATATGGTTCACACCCCGTCGGATTTGCAAGATCAGGTGTGACGTGTTGATTCGCACTAGTGTCTGAAAATCAATCCATAGAGCTAGTCGAGGGGATATTATTAAGAGCAAGATTAACATTAGGCTGTTGTTCGTGACCTATAAGTTAAGAGTATTGTGGCATAGAGTGACCAAAGGAATTGTTAAGCTGACACCTGACATTCTGCCCAAATAAGCATGGATTTGACCATTGTTGGAGGTTGTGAATATAACTGTCTTCTTACTAATTGTTATTGTGAAAACCCATACTATCAAGAACCTATATTGTTGTTGTTACGTTATCTACCACGAAATCGCCCCCTACCACGATAAGAGTTGAAGATGTTATGAGACAAACCAAAGGGTTATTGTTGTGCAACAAAAGCTAATGGAGGTTAGGCTAGCGTTGGAAGTACATAAGTAATGATAGCAGAACCCATCGATTAAAGGGAACTCTTGTGAAGAAACTCATGAGTAAGAAGATAACTGTAAAGATATGCATATGAAAAAAGGTCAGTCTTGATAAAAAGACTGGCCACCAGGTCTTTGAACTTACTCTGAAGTCCACAGAACATGTATAAAATTGAAATCATCAAACAAAAAGGGACGATCAGCTGCTGCTAATTTATCAAACAAATCCTTCGCTTTCTGTAAATATATGATGACCGAATCATCACCCTGACAAAAATCTTGAGAGGAACCATGAAGTTATGTATTGCGAGAATTGGACAGAGAAAAAAAACTTGCTCAAGAGTACACCAAACACAGTGCGAAGTTTGACAATCGACAACAAGATGCACCACATCCATTGAAATAAAAGAAAGGAACGCAGTTAGAATAAGTTAATCCTATTTTTTCCAATAAAGAAAAAATGGATTAACTTAAAGAGAGGAGCCATCAATAATAGCCATGTGAGAAGAGGGATATGACAATGATCCATCAATAATAGCCATATGAGAAGAGGGATATGATAATGATCCATCAATAAATTGAAAAACATCTTGTCTAGAAAGATATAATTGCCAATAAATATAATTGGTGTTTGGTGGCTTCAATGAGAAAACTTGTTGAATTTTAGAGAAAAGGACAATCACTGTAATGGAAGAATATGTGGCGGCAACAGTAACGACAATAACGGAGGAATAAGAGTCACTAATCAAAGTAAAGGAGGAGAGTGACATATGCATCAATGGTTAAGAAGAAAACAACATCAAGTTTGCAGGAGCCACAATAGCGTAAATGGAGTGCATTGGAGATAAAGAAGAGGCAGTTTTAATGTGTTTAGAGCTCTGATACCAAGTTGAGAATAATAGGAAGTTTAACCAATTAGATGCTAAACTTCCCTATTTATATATGTAAGGCAGTATACAATAGTTAATGTAGATACTACAACACAAGATTAGCCTATACATATAGTAAGTAGAATTACTATTGACACAATTAAATTATTGATGTCTTCTCCTAAATACAGGAATGTCAAAGTAATAAATAACCTGGCAAGATCGAAGTCGATCCATAGAGAGGTTAACTATATAAATCAAAAATAAATAAAAATAAAACATGAAATAAAACTTGAACATTACAAAAAATACAAAGAAAAAAAGCAAATGAAAGATCTTGATATGAAAACCACGATGCCTAAATATATGGCAAATCCCTCCCTTTATAGGCTAAAATTTAAAACTACTGATTTGATGACTAACTATTGAGTTGGTGGTCAACTATTGACTTGGTGGCTAGCATTGACTTGTTAGGTGGACAAAACGTCATTGTTAACATCATAATTTGAATATATAGTCTTCATTAAAGTTATGAGAATTTGTCTCAGCTTTTTAAAAAAAATGAATGGGCTCATTTGGATTTCTAAAACTCGAGATATGGGCTTACCATCGAACAATGTCTGGGCTGTAGGACAAATTCAGACTTCTCTTTTGTTGCTAAGATTTGAAGTTGAAAATGGTAGCTTTGAATCTTGGACTCCTCATAAATGTTTTAGACCTATGTCTCAGCTTTCCTTCAAGATAAACCAGATCTAAATCCAAGATCTACAACTCTAGTTATGACCCGATAATCAAATGGTATTCCATTATAATACTTTAACCCATCTTTAACCGTAAGATCTATAAGTTTCAGCAAAAACAATTCAAGTTTGGAAGTTTTAGACGGTTTAGTTTATATCTAGATTATAAAAGGACTCGTTGCTATTTGAAAAACCAGTTTTTTTAATTAATTTCATCAAGACCTTTTGTAACAACAAGATTCAATTTCCTCGGTTATTATTTTTTTCTATAATTACAATGTGTAAATAGTGATATTTTTTTGTATTAAATAAAGTATTTTCCCTTCTTAAAAAAAGACACAAAAAAAGGTAGGGCAGTCTTATTAGTATTAAAGAGAAAAAAAAAAAGAAACTATAAAATATACAACTACTAGATTATATATATTTATGTCATAGTATCATACATCAATATGAAGCCAATATGTGACAACTACCACTCAGGAATAACAACCACTCTAACTTCAAAGAAAATTTGCAAATATATTAGTATTATAATTGAAGACACCCTCATTTTCAAATATATTAATTACCGTTTAAAGAGAAGGTAGGGCTGCATTCACAACTTCTGAGATGACAACTCCTAAGAGTACATTTATTTTTTTAATCAAACCAAAAAAAAAAACTTCTGAGACGACGGAATGATTTAGCACATTTTTCTTTGATGTAAGAAATAAAATAAAATATGACTAAAATCTTAGTCAAACTAATCAATAAATGGCTAGTCAAATGATGACCAGAAAGAGAGTGTTGGGAATCTAAGATCCTAATTTCCACATCAAATTAGAAAACAACAACAAAGTAACAATTACATATTTGAAGTTATCACGGTGTGACGTCGACCAAACACAAGAAAAAGCACAGACAACGTGAGAAAAAAGTTGTAGTGAAAGATTGATGATCACTTCATCCAAACCTCGTACTGAAATTGCTCAAAAAATCGGTCACACAAAAAATCGGTCACAACCATTGAAAGCTTTTATTCAGAAAAATCCTCTTAGCATGCGGCGTGTGAAGGAGGACGTCGTTGTTGTTTTCTTTTTCTTTCATCCTTTTTTTGAGATAGAATTTCTTTGCTTGTTCATGAAAAAAAGAGAGCATATATATGATCAATCAATAATTGCAAGATATTTTAATTAATTTCACTTTCAACAACCTCTTCCGAGATCATATGCTAGTGATGTATTTTAGAGAGGAAATGATTTGATCATGGCTTTAATTTCCTTGTAAAGAAGCCTTCGAAAACCTGGATTGTGATCTATAATTTTGATGAACATATCCGTTATATTCTTTTTAGGTTATTGAAAGGTCCAATGAGCCTTGACTATATAATGGGATAGCCTTCTTCAAGCATATTAGTATGGTTGAGGAACTGCAATTATGGAAATTTGAATACTGGTAGGAGTTTTTTCTTAACTATTAGACCTTGCAAGGAGACATAATTTAGGTTAGCCCGGCCCATAGAAGAATAGCGAGCAGGAGCACTGTATGCTAATTTATGAGTTAATTCTCAAGGAAAGAAAAGTAATGGGCTGCGTTATTGGGCTTATTATGGGCTTTATAACTTGTTTCAGTTGTTTGAATCTGAGTTTAATCTTTCGGTCAAAAAAGTTGGCAAGTAGGGCCTAAGAACCAGCCCTTTCAATTACGTCAAGCATAACAGCTACTGCTTTGCCCTTCAGAACCATAATTATCAGATTATATTGGGATAGATTGATGAGTAATTTTGGATTTATTTAAAAATGATATTACTTCAAGTTTTTTTTTAATAAAATGACATATTTAAAAAAAAACTGAAATAATATTATTTTAAATAAAAATAAAAATAAAATCTTAAAATTAACTAAGTTAGGTCTTACAGATCTCGCTCAAGTTTAGTCAGGTCAATCAAGTTATAAATTAACCTATCAGATTATATCTAACTAGATCAACTCTTATCCTGAAATTTTGTTTAAGCTAGACTCTAGATTAATTAATTCAAAATTATATAGGTTAGGTTTAATAATTATATTCCAACCCAAATCATATTACCACAACTCAACATACCGCAATTGGAAATGAAATTAAGCAAAGAAAAGAATTATGAAAAAATTGATAATATATTTATACTATAGCTCAATTGGTTATAATGAGATCATAGGTTTGATGACAATAGGAAAGAGTTATACGCGAATTAAATATTTTTTTTTTAGTTTAAAACAATTTTAGCCAAGTGGGAAATAACCTAGTGTTATTCTAATTAAGTACGAATTTTTTGACTTTCATTCAACTCCAAAATATGAATCAAATTATAGAGAGATGAACAGATCTTCACCATAAAACAAATTCTTCCAGCACAAAAAAATTGACATGATATGACTCAACTTTAAAAAAAAAAAATAGCAACGTTGATCTTTATTAGAGCAAACAAAATTAATTATTGAACTTATTTGAAATAGCATGACATGAAATTTTTTCAACAGTAGCACTTGCAAAACAATACTGAAAACACTCTTAATCGACACTTACAATTTATAGTTTTTATTAAGACAACGAGCTAATTAATATTTTCTTCAAAATAAGTGGCATATCCCATGCATTTTTCGAACACATTAAGCAGCAGGACTGGGCACATCTGGTTGGGATTTCGCTGCTTTAGCTGCTGCAAGCCCTCCATTCCACATTCTCTCATTGAATGCTCTACATGCAGACTTTCTATAGATGGCTGGATGGTCATTGTCGATCAAGTCTTTTGCTGGCCCTATTACTGTATCTGGTGATGAATAGTAAAACGAAGGAATAGATATTCTCTCTTTATCGCAGTTCACAACAACACGATGAAGCACACTTTTGTATCGATCATTGCTAAGTACCTAAATCGTTATAAAATATCAGTTCTAATGGCATATTCTTTAATGTCTTCAACTATTGCATATTCAACATTATCAATATTTTTTTTAATCATTTTATTATGGCATAGGTGATAATTCAAATGGCATGTTAAGAAAAAAGAGAGTTCACCTGAATTTGATCACCAACATTGACGACGAAAGTGTTGGGAATAGGACGAATATTAACCCACTTGCCATTTTTGAGGACTTGGAGTCCAGGAACATCATCAATCAAAAGAATAGTGATTATGCTAGGGTCAGTATGGCCAGGCAATCCGAAAGTAAGCTCTGGCTGTGGACAAGGTGGATAGTAGTTCAAGGCTATCCCTTGGCCATGCATGCCCAATGTCTTGTCTATATAATCTCTTTCCAGGCCTAGGCTCTCCGATATGGCTTCAAGCAATGCGAATTCTAGCCCTCTAACACTTGTGCCATAATTAGCCACATCCTCCCTGCCAATAATAACTTGTCAAATAACAAAATAACTACAATATGGACTAAAAATAAAAGTAATGCAAATGTGTGTGTGTGTGAATATGTATGTCCCATGATATAAATTTACTTGAATGATGGAGGATTTGAAGGCCATTCATGCTCATAATCTTCGATAGGATAACTATGAAATTTCAAGGATTCTCTCCAGACAAAGACTTTCTGATTCTTGTTGTTAAAACCAGTAGTCAGTCTGATGGTCTTGGCAGGGTCAATTGATTGAAATTTCAACCTTTCCTCATTTGGCAGCTTGAAGAATTTCATTGCTGTACTTTGTATGTTGTTAATCGTTGCCTCTGGAATTCCATGATTCTTCACCTGGCAATATGAAAAAAATACTTTTAGAACATATATATATATATATATATATATATATATATATATATGAGAGAGAGAGAGAGAGAGAGAGAGAGAGAGAGAACGTCAAATCCGAGACTCGTCATTTACAGCCAAGAAATCCAATGATAACATTTATTTTACTAATAATTAATTAATTAAAACAATGAAATATATATATATATATATATAAGATTACTATATACTACCATGAAGAAACCATATTCTTCGCATGCTTGGCCAATCTGATTGATAATGAGAGACCGGTTTGGACCGTTGAGACCATCAAGATCAATGAGAGGAATGGAGTCATCTGATGCATCAAGCTCTGAGAGTTTTGGTAGATCAAAGATAGGATTAATGTTGTTGGATGGAACATCTTTCACGTCAGAGATTAAAAGGGATGATAGCACCTCATTAGAGTACATCATTGTTGAAGCCAAATAATTTGTGGGGATGTTTTTATTCTATGACTGTGGGTTTGATGAACGAACTATGTGCTATTATTTTGTTCTTTGACCCTATTTATAGCTAGAAACTAATACAAGAAATGATAAAAGATTGGAATCTTTTAAGAATTTGGGAAGTGTAATCCAATGTTTCGGTCCAACTGCAATGAGTACAGAAAATGGAATTAATTGTATGCATAGCATAGTGGGATCTTGACCATACTAGTGGTAATGTTGTTGATTAGCTAATTGTCTTTTTATTGTAATTAGGTGCTGCCTCGGAGGATTCTCGGTGCCGGATAAGCTCAAGGAATACTTAATTTGAAGAAATATTATTTAAT
>Ga0325402_1000108_pt1 | contig 41006 bp, 34 predicted proteins | sample PopdelMetagenome_22_FD_207212 | JGI IMG/M metagenome (GOLD analysis project Ga0325402, IMG submission 207212) | Populus deltoides microbial communities from Bellville, Georgia, United States - Xylem-PdKOR-R3 | ecosystem: Host-associated > Plants > Phyllosphere > Stem > Wood/Secondary xylem... | reverse complement strand
CCATGTTTAGAAAACAAAGCTTCAATAGCTGCCTTGAGTGAACTAGCAGTTGTATCTGACACATGTTGAATGCCAAGAAAACGTTCAATTATATGTCCATTGTTGTCTACATATCGTATAACAACTGCCATTTGTTCCTTGATTGATATGTCACGTGACTCATCAATTAAAATTGAAAATAATGAGTCACCTAGATCTTTGATAATCACATTTGTAATCTCCTCCGCAGCAGCTTGAGTAATGTCTTTTTGAATATCAGGAGAAGTCAATTTGTTATGTTTAGGAGCTTCACTGAAAGTAACTCTTTTAATAACTTCATTGTTTCTGGAAAGGAAATGCAATAGCTCTAGATAATTTCCTTGGTTGCTTGAACATTCACATTCATCATGGCCACGAAATGGAAGTCCTTGGTGCAGCAAAAAACGAGCACACTCTATTGAAGCATTCAATCGAGTTCGATAATTACTTTGACTCTTTACTGTCTGCTCAGACAACAAAATTATGATACTTTGTTTTTCATTCATCAAATTCTCACATTTTATCCGAGCTGCATTGTGATTACTATTAGACTTTCCAATATGAAGATCAAATCTTTCCTTTTTTTCCAATTTGAAAACCCATCACCCACAAACGAATCAACACCCCCCTTTTGACTTGAAGAGGTAACAATACAAGCAAAAGGCAGCATCTTTGGCTATACTGTACTCTAACCATGTTGGGTATGCACCAAACCAAGTCGGATTAAAGCGTCGTAGTGTTGATATATTCCCAAATTGTTTTTGAGAAAAATCATAGTGTGAAGGTTGACAAGGACCTTTTTGTAGATAAGCTCTTCGGATTGCATCCCTATCATTTATATGGTATTCATAAATTGGTCTTCTTAAGCCAGGGTTAGCAAGGAGATTGTCGAGGTTGATTTCAATATGACTTTTCTTTGAACTTGATTGAGTTATAGCTTGAAAGACAGCAAAACATCTTTCTATATACACATAATATCAAACGATAGAGGGTGTAGCCAAAGATCACTTCAATTAAGTTAGTGTATGTTTAGAAGTGTGGTGGAATTTTTTTGAAGTGTTTTTTTATTTAAAAATTAATTAAAATAATATTTTTTTAATTTATTTTTAATATCAATATATTAAAACGATATTTAAAAATAAATAAAAAACAATAATTTAAAACTAAAAAACTAAAAAACACAATTATATCGCAACCTTAAGTCTCCAATAAGGCAAGGGGCTATTCCTATTAATTAATTATACGATATCACTTGCAATATGTCTCATTGTAGGATCTAAAATCGTACTCGTTGACGATTTGTCTTCTTATTGGTGCATGCGATCACAGTTTGATACCCTTTTTGTTAGATCATAGGTTTGAAAACCTTCAAGAACTAACACATAGAGCAACTAGTCATTAACTAGTATTTTGTAAAGTAAGGTTAAATTCATTCCACTATAATACTCTAGTCTAGTGTCTTATTTAAAATTAAAAAAACATCGAAAAGATCGCACAGATTCGTCCGCAAATGAACTGAATAGACCAGGGATAATATTACACTTACTTTTTGTGAGGTGAATTTAACATGCAAAGATCCCAAGTAACTACCGTTGGTCTTATCTCACCAACTAATCTACCATGTTTTGCTGAAAGATACTTCTGTTTAATATATAGTTCTTCTCCTTCAAGCAGAATATTCCAAGCCCTACTTTCTTTTAAAGTAAGTTTGTCTGATACCCATCATGGCATTATCGAAAGTGATCTTTTGAACTTTTCTCCTCTGTAAGCAGACTTATTTTTACAACCCTTCCAAGTAGATTCAGTCCTATTGCTTGTTATGTCTTATATAGTTAGGGAGCATTAATTAGACAACGTCCTCTGAGGAGATCATGACGTCGCTATAATCAATAATGAATATTTCCAAAAAAAAATAGTAATCAATAATGAAAAGGCAGGAATGCTGCTATTTGAAACGTTTATGAAGCCATGGCTAATAAATAGGGCAGGAGGTTGTTTCCTCTACTAAGCTAATACAAGGACAATTGGCGTCGGCATACGTAAGTAATTAGATGGCGGCATTCTCTTGTGTTTCTTTGCAAGTAAATGGATCAGTTCTTAAGCCTTTTGCCTCTGAGAGATTTGATCGACTCAAAACCTCACTATCCTCAACGTTTAAGGTATGACAATCGACCTTGAACTCTGAAATATTAATGGTTATTGTAAATGAAGTCTGATGGCTCGTTTTTGTATGTCACCAGCCTTTCTTCAACGAGCTGCATCAACTGCAAATGAAGATTGACGTTTCCCAAAGCATGAAAAACACTTCCAGGAAAATGTTGGATGCATTTGTCGATTCTGCATTCCAATTCGTTGATCAACCATTGCTCCCTTCTCAGGTATTATTACTCCATTTTCCAATGAGAATACATAATTTTTAATGAACTTGATCAATATTTATGCTCAAATGAATGTATATGCAAACTCTGATAGTTTTTGAATTTGCCGCCTGGGGTAATTGTTGCTTCAGCAACAAGCTAAAAGTAAGTATACTATGAGTTATATTCAGTACATGACATTCAAGATGAGTTCATGGATTGTACACAATTAAGAACCAATAATATCTTTCTTAAAAAGAAAAATTAACATTGATCATATATATTATAGAGCAACTTGGCACCTGTTGAAGAAATTGGAGAAGCTGTTAACGTTAGTGCAATCGAAGGAGAGATTCCAGTAGATTTCCCAGAGGGTGTGTACATAAGAAATGGTATGTATCATACTGTATGTAACCATTAATATGTATCTATATATGGCATGTGATGGATTATAATATTCCACAAACTTGAAACATGTCGTTGGAAGAAAATTAGTGCAGCAGCTTATTATGGATAGCAACACTAGATTGCAAAGCTAAAGAACAAGAAGAAATTTAAGAGGAATGTATGTTTTATTAAGTGTTTTTTTTTTTTATACACATTTTTCTATTTTCTACTCTTCATTGATGCTTCTGATTACAAGTCTATTTATAAGCCTAAAGTTTTAGACAAATAAAAAATTAAACTAAACAAAGAAAAATATAATTTGATAAGGAAAGGTAATTCTGTCTACTTAATCGGTTGACCAGTTCTCAACTGGTAAACCAATTTCTCTGTTTTTCAGAAAAATTAGAAATTTAGTTTATCTCCTAGCATATCTCTCAGCTTGGCAAAGACATCATGTTTGAGTGGCTTTGTGAAAATATTTGCGACATGGTCTTGGGTCTTTACATATTTGACTTCTATTTCCTTATTTGTAATGCAATCTCATAGGTAATGAAATCTTATGTCAATGTGCTTACTTTTGTCATGAAATATAGGATTCTTTGCTAAGGTAATGACTGATGAGTTATCCATATAAATTTATGTAGGCTTCTCTTATCACATTTATAACTTTTTCAATAATTTTCTTATCCATATGGAATGTCAAACACATGTTGTAGTAGGTACATATTCAGCTTTACAAGTCGATAATATGACTATAGATTGCTTTTTTGAACTCCATGTGAATGTTATGTCTCCTATGTACAAGACAAAACATGTAGTGCTCTTTTTATCATCCATATCTCCAGCCCAATCACTATCACTATAACTCACAAGATTAAAGTTGTTAAGTAACCTTATAATAAGCCAAAATCTATGGTACCTTTGATATATCAAAGAATTCGCTTCAAAGCTTTGAGATGTGTCATAGTTGGTGTCTCCATGAACTTGCTCTCAAGTCCTACTTCAAAGAGAATATTTGAACGAGTTCATTTAAATATCTCAAACCCCCAACTAGGCTCTTGAATGTTGTAGAGTTTATCTTCTCTCTTTCATCATTCTTTGACAACTTTAGTCCACACTCAATTAGAGCATTCACTTTTGCACAATCTTCCATTTTGAACTTCTTGAGAATCTCTTTTGCAAACTTCTCTTGATTCATAAAGATTCTATTTTCTCCTTATTTGATCTCAATCCCTAGGAGTAGGTTGTAAGACCAATATCTGTCATCTCAAACTTCTTGATCATTGCTTGCTTAAAGTCTCCAAACATCTTTGGGTTATTGCCTGTAAAAGATTAAGCCATCTACATACAAACATATAATAAAGAGTATTGCCACTCTCTTTTATCTTTACGTAAATAGCATATTTATGGGGCATTTTATGATTTCATTTTTCAAGAAATAACTATTAATGTGATTATACCAAGCTCTTGAGGCTTGTGTAAATCCATTTCAAGGCTTTGTTCAACTTTAATACATTTTCTTCATGCCCCTTCATAACCCATAGGTTGCTCAATGTAGACCTCTTCTTCAAGAAAGCTATTTAGCAAGGCTGACTTGGCATCCATTTGATAGATTTTCCATCTATGTTGGGCAATTGTGGTAATTATCAATTGAATGGTCTTTAATCTAGTAACTTGAGCAAAAACTTCATTATAATCAATTCCTTGCTTTTGACTATAACCTTTTGTTACCAACCTCGCCTTGTACCTCTCCACTTCTCCTTTGACATTTTTCTTTTCTTTGTAGATCCACTTGACACCTATTGACTTTTTTTTTGTCTAGGATTCAATTTCCATATGTCATTCTTCTTAATTGATGAAATCTTTTTATCCATAGCAATTCTCTATTTTTTATCCTTTATTGCTTCTTCAAACGCTATAAGTTCACACATAGCAAGATGTTAATATAATGTTAGATCATTATCAATTGAATCAATTGGATTAGTAACTTCATACAAGTAATCAAGGCTCTTCATCTTTCTTTGTGGATTTGGTGGGTTGTGACTACTTGAACTTTTACTAGAAGAAGATGATAAAGGTGAATTTGAGTTCATGAATGATTGTAGAGGTGTAACTAGTTCTTGATGATCTTTATATCTCTCTTTCTCTTCATCAAGAACTGGTAAATAGTCATACTTCCCACCACCATCTACCTCCCAATCTCATTCTCTTTTTTCAACAAACTCGACATCACTAGTAATTACCATCTTTTCTTTATTGGGGTTATAAAGATTGTATCATTTGGACTTTTGATTATAACCCATAAAGATCACCTTTTTGCTATTGACATTTAGTTTAATCCTCATTGGATCATCTATGTGCACATATCTAATGCTCCCAAACACCTTTAAGTGAGCAGCACTTGGTTTTTTTCCATTCCATGCCTCTTGTGGTATCATGCCATCCAAGCCTTTCGTAGGACACCTATTTGACAAGTAAACACCACAATATAAAACTTCAACCCAAAATTCTTTTGGCATCTTCTTGGTTTTAGGCATACTTCTTGCCATATTGAGGATGCTTATATTCTTTCTCTCCACCATGCCATTTTGTTATGGGATCTAAGCTCTGTTAGGAGTCCTTTTATACCTTAATCTTTATAAAACTCGTTAAACTTATTTAAAACAATTAAATACATTAGACTTTTCTTTTAAGAGTATACTTATGTCTTTCTACTATAACTATCAATGAAGAGTAAAAAATACATTTTTTTTTTACCAATTAAGCATGGTTGAATAGGACCACATACGTCGTCGTGAATCTTTTGTAAGGGTTAACTTGCTCTAAATATAGACTTCTGTGGAAAGCTCGTGCGAAATTGTTTGCCCACTAAACATCTTTTGCACAACTGATGTGGATGTTTGATGGATGGTAGACCCTACAACATCTCCTTTTGCATCATCATCTTCAAGCTATCAAAGTTTATTTGCCCAAGTCTCATATGACAAAGCCAAATCTCATCTTTCACACATGTCTTTAGGCATTTAGGCACATTCATCTCTGTATTTAGCAAAAACATCATGTTCTTTATCATGATTACTTTTTCAATTATAGTTTCATGAGTATCAAGTAATGTCAAGTATGATCTTTCAAATTAATTTCATAACCTTTCTCCAATAATTGTCTCAAACTCAATATATTGCCTTTTTTTTTTTACAGTTGGGATATAATAAACATCACCAATAAATCGATGACTACTATATTTCATTTCAATCAGAATCGTACATTTCCCTTTGATGAAAACCTTTGAATGATCTGCAAATATGACATTACCTTTAATTAATTCATAAAGCTCCATGAACTTAGCCTTGTCTCCACACATGTGATTGCTGGCTCCATTGTTAAGGTATCACGTGTTTTCTTTGGTTTTATTTGTTCATTATAGTAATAGGGTGGCTTCTTGCTCCTCTTCTACTACTAAATTGACATTCTTTTCAATATTTTTGGTTGGATTCTAGCAATCAATGATATAATGACCTATTTTCTTAACAATTATAACACTTAATTTTTGAACCTAGGTCTTGGATAACTACTGTCCGAGGATCCGATCAACCGGTTAGTTTCAATTAGTCGCCAGTCGACTAGTTGATCTGTTGAGGGTACCTCAACCTTCTCTTCCAAATTTTTCTTTTCATTTTTTTTCTCTGCCTTATCCACGACCTCTACCTCCTTATTTATATCCAGAGTCATCTTGCTTTTTCTTTTATAGAGAATTTTGAGAAGTGCTTATGCACCGATATCTTTTTTTCTCTGCCTTATCCACGGCCTCTACCTCCTTGTTTATATCCGGAGTCATCTTGCTTTTCCTTTATAGAGAATTTTGAGAAGAGTGCTTATGCACCAATATCTTCTTGAATTTTATTGATTTTTTCTTTATGAACATGTAGTTTTTCCATGAGACCTTGAATTGTCAAAAATCCATATTTTGTGATTCCTCTATCGTAACCACAACATAATAGAATTTCTTCTATAGCGAGCGTATGATCTTTTCTACCACACTTGTTTCTTTTATATTCTTCCCATATCTTTTTATTTGATTGTATATGGCTAATACTCTAGTAAATTAATCTGAAATACTCTCTAATTCAAGCATATGTAACTTTTCAAAGTCACCTTGTAACTTGTATAGGCGTACCTTTTTTATATTATTACCTCCTTGGTTTGATTATTGCAAAACTTCTCATTCTTGCTTGGCGGTGGTTGTGTTAGCCACTATCTCAAAAGTGGTATCATCTAGACATTGGTGGATGATTGTGAGTGTTTGTTGATCATTTCTTCGTGCTTTTTGCATAACCTCCCTTTAGGTTAAAGTCAATGTCACTCTTTCCGTAAGCTTTTCAAAGCCTTTTTCATTTGTTTCCTATAAATCTTAAGAACCTAGCTAAGCTTTTATATGGATAAACTAAATTTCATAGTTATTATTTGTCAAACAAGGACATTGAAGTGAAAAGTTTTGATTAGCCATGTCAAACAATCAGAACAAGCTTTGATACCACTCGTTGAAAGAAAATTAATGTAGTAGCTTATTATGGATAATAATTTTAAATTGCAAAGCTAAAAAACAAGAAGAAATTTAAGAGGAAGTTATGTTTTATTAATTTTTTTTCTTTTTTACACAACATTTATAGGCCTATAGTCCTAAACAAATAAGGAATTAAACTAAAAAAAGAAAAATCTAATATGATCAGGAAAATTAATTCTGCCGACTTAACTAGTTAATTGGTTCTCAATCAGTGGATCGTTTCCTTTATTTTTCAGAAAAATCAGAAATCTAATTTATTTTCAATACTTATCACTAGAAAATAAATGGCATGTGATGGTTTCTCTCTTTATGGAAAGCAGGTTCAAATCCTCTATTTGGTGGTCTAAAATCAACAGTATCAAGTTTTGGAAAAACAAGCCAAATTTGGGTAGAAGGAGAAGGGATGCTTCATGCACTTTATTTCAGAAAAAATGCTAGTGGGAATTGGATTGTCTCCTACAAGAACAAATTTGTTGAGTCTAAATCCTTCAAGATAGAGAAAGAAAGGAATATGCCAGTTTTCCTACCAAACTTAGAAGGAGATTCTTTAGCTATTTTAGCATCAAACCTTATCAACGCGGTATATTTGACATACATATCTTTAATTGGGGAATTAATGATTTTGTTTTTATATAAATGTAGTGCTGCTTTCTACCTAGATGGATCTAATCCTTATATATAATGCCTTTTTAGTTGAGACTTGGCACAATTGCTAAACACTATCAAAATGTCAACATTTTTTGTCATTCTGGGAAGCTTTATGCAACTGGTGACAATTACCTACCTCAAGAGGTTGACATATCTACCTTAGAAAGTCTTGATTATTGGGATGTTAATGGAGCATGGGATCGTCCGTTCACTAGCCATCCAAAGGTTCTTTCAATTTGCCTTTATTATTGCTAGAAAAGCAATATTAAACCATGCCTATTTAATGTCTTAGTCATACCTTTTATACTGTATATGATTTAGAATTTCTTTACATTACAGAAAGCTCCTGGTTCAGGGGAACTGGTTATGTTAGGTTTCGATGGGATGAAACCTTACTGTGTAGTTGGAGTTATATCTGGTACGTATGATTTTATATTTTTCATGATGTTCTCTATTATTTCAAATTTGAACCAAAATAGTTTATTTATGAACTGTAATTGATAAATGTACCTTTTTTGGATTGCACATTTTAGCTGATGGAGAGAAGTTATTACATAAAGTTGATCTCAAGTTCAATAGAAGTGTCCTCAACCATGACATAGGGGTTACACAAAAGTAAGTTCAATATATTAGCATGTCTTTTTCGCTTGTCCAAAGGCCAATTTTCTCTTATATGAATCCAAATTAGCACAAAAAACAATATTAAGATCACTTTTTATAGTTTTAGAAAATCCTTTTATGTTGAATTCAAAGATAATTTAATGCTACGGAGATAGCTCAAGAATCTCAAAATAAAAGTACAAAATATATAAATAACAAGCACAATTAATTACATACAAAACAATGTTGAAAATAAAACATAGAAGTATTTGGAAGAACCTCTCAATCTTTATTGATTAATCACTCTTATCAACACACTCTTATTATCAATATACTTATATCAACACACATAAACATGCTTAAATTCTAAATGCATTAGCCCTTATATATTGATAAGGAGATTGCACCTCTAACTATCTAATTAAACAAGGATTCTAATAAACTAGTATAATATAATTTTTTTTATCAAGGATTTCTACATTAACTAGGATTTTATCTAACATTCTCTCCTTTAAATTGATATTCTTAAAGACTTAGCTTAACAATGAATGATTCTTCTTTAACCTTGTCTTAAACTTCTATTTTTCACCAATGGTTTTTAGTCCTTTTAGAAACTTTATTAATTCCCGAGTATTGTTTTTCTTAATGACATCAATTTCATCATCGAAAGCCTTTTTCCACTTTATTTCCTTAATAATATCTTTGGAAATCACAAGATCATAATATGAGAATAGAGCAAAATGAGAAAGGCTTTCTCTTTATCCCATAATAGCTTTCTATCTCTTCACGTCTTCTATCAAAATTACTCTCCAATTCCCTCTTCCACATCTTCATACCTAACAAGAAGTTTGTTTATTCCTTTTTATTCCTTTTGAACCATTTAGAGCATTCTTGCTCCATTTTATTCATGAAATCTTCACGTTCATGATTAAGTGACTCAACATCTTGTTTATGTTGATCTTGTATTGCTTTCTTCTCTAGTTTAAGGTTATCATGCTCATCTTGGAGCAACTAAGAAACAACTTCTCTCTCTTCAGCTACATGTTTAACTTCCTTTCTTAGCTCTTTTTTTTTCTTTATTAATCAACTACCACTTAGTTTCAAACTTTCCCTTATGATTTTTCTTATTCATATGACAAGCCATCAATAACGATGTTTCATTTTCCTTCTCTACAAAAATAGATTTTTTTTACCACCATTCTTATTCAAATTAGTGTGACATTCAGATTTGTAATGTCCATACTTGTGACACTTGAAGCATTCAACCTTTGATTTGGCCACCAACGTTGGTTTGTAAGAAGTTGAATGATTATTGTCATATCTTTTTCCTCTTCTTTGAGAATTATAAAACTAATTATCTTTAAATTTCTAACGTTGTCAAAATCTACCATAATTGTTGTTTGTGATCCTTCCTCTTCCTCGTCCAACTCTTTGTGAGGTAGAAAAATAATTATTAGATGAGACTCGTAAAGCTTTCTCCTCTTTGTCTTGTCAATTCAACTTTTTCTCATGAATTAGCAAGGAACTTTGCAATTCATCAATGAAAAGTTCATCAATATCCTTAGCTTTCTTTATTGAACACAATAAAATTAATTTTAGTGTCAATGATTATAAAATCTTCTTAATGATAGTGATATCCTTCGTTTTATCACCATAGATTTACATTTTGTTAACGATTGCCATCATCTGTGAAAAATAATTTATGACTGACTTTTCCATATTCATCTTAAGTAATTTAAATTTTCATCGAAGTGCATGAAGTTGTTGCCTATTTGTTCTAGTTATGCCTTGGTACTTCTTTCTCATTGAATCCAAAATATCCTTAGAGGTTTCCTTACAAAGAATGGTTTCCAAGATTGATCGGTCAATCGATTGAAAAGATAATTTTTTATCTTGAAATCTTTCAATCATTGCGCTTATATATCTGTTCTTTGCACATCTAATATTGTTGATCTAGATGGTGGTTCAATTATTCCATGAGAAACATACTTCAATGATCATAATATCCATCAAATTGAGGAATGACGGGTTGAACAAAATTATCAGAAGCCATTATAATTTATTTTCAAAACAAATCTTGGTTCCATAATAAAGGGACAATGAATTGTCAATAATTTATTGGAAAGAAAAATTTTCCTGCTACAATTTCTTCTAATTTACTGCAAGTTTTGAGGGCTTATTCATTGCTTTGATTAGCTACTGCTTGTGTGAGTTACTGGGAGGACTTAGTTCACCACTGCTGTTGCTCTAAACACTACGTAAGGAAGGTTCTACAACTATTATAGTTTTACAAGCTGAAAAAAGATCATTTCTACTTTATTATCAAATTGATCTACTACTGAAATGTAGTTGTTGTTGGCTGATCGATAAACATTGCTGGTTCCATATACCAATATTGGTTTCAATTAGCTACTATTGTTCTGCTACAACTACCAAAAACACTGCTATGTTTTTAACTAAGAAAAGAGAAAAGGTGATTGCGTTTTTCTCTTCTAATAAACCTAAGCTCTGATACCAATTATTGAAAATAAAACAAACAAGTATTTAGATAAACCTCCCAATATTTATTGATTAATCACTCTTATCAACAAACACTCTTAGTATCAACACACATAAACATGCTTAAATTTTGAATGCATTAGCCCTTATATTTATAAGAAGATTACACCTCTTGTTGTTACCCATTTTAGTGCCCTATATAAACATGCAAAAAAATTATAAAAAAGATAAAATACAAACAATTGAAAAAATATTCAGGAAAGTAAAAAAAATATATCATTAAGAAGAATATATTATAACACCCAGGAAATTGCCAAAGACTAGTTGAAGAATATCAAAATACACATGATTGAAAAATTTGACAACATATTTTTGACTAATAAAGGCCCTATTGGTAAGAAAATGCAAAATTGGATATTTAAGTACTCAATTAGTTTTTTTCAAGGCTTAATTGAATTTATTGAGGGATTAATTCCAATAAAAATTGATTTTTAAAGTCAATTTAAGCTTTAATTGGAAGGAATTAAAGTTTAGGGGTTTAATTGTAATTTTAAAGAGTTAATTACATAAATATTGAGGTTTGATGAGCAATTAGGGACTTGATTGAAGAAATTCAAAACCAAGGACTAAACCAAAAAAGACAAGTGAATGCAAGGGTTGAAATTAATCAAATCAGGGGCTAAATTGAATAAATTAAAAGTTTATTGATCAATTGAGGGTCAAAATGCATAATTTCATAACCAAGGACTAAAATGAAATAGACGGTCAACTTTAGGGCTGATAATTGAGTTTAGCAAGGGTCAAATTGGATGAAATTAATAGTTTGAGAGGTAATTATGGGTGCAATTAAAAGCAATTGGAAGAACATAGACTAAATTAAAGTTTGACAAATCCAAAATTAAAAAAAACCTTGATTTTTAGGGTTTAACTTAGACGACGCGTTGTTCGGCCATAGTTTAGCTTTTTCTTTGACGGTTTTGGTTGATCGAGTAGGCACCTATAAGCAAATGAATGTGGCATCATTGATTACCTTTAGGGTTGTAACTACCACCATTCAACTGAGAAACACCCTCTCTACAAATATAATCCATCACTAACCTAATAGGTGATGTCCATGAGGCACACATCTAGCTTGTTTTATATGTTTAATAATGTTTTTGAACTTGCTTTAGTGTTACGATATTCTATAGTTTTGATTTTTATTAATATATAAAAAAGTTGTTTTTATTGTTTAAATCTTGCTTTGAGTTGTTTATTGATGTTATTGAATACTTAGGTGATGTTTATTGGATAAGTTTTGATGAAATGAATTAGTTTTGAAATCTGCTAAATATAGCAGTAATGTTTGTGATGTTTTTTGTGTTGGCTGATGCATGTTCTTGGTTTCTAGGTTTTGTTGGAGATCTATTAAAGGTTTAGATAACCAATTTCTATCCAAATTGCATAAACATGTAGACTGTTTAGCTTTGGCAGTTTTGAAGTTTTGAACCTTTTGTATGATTTTGATATTTTGATGTTATTTGTCAGTTTTTCTGTTATTCAAAAATATTTGTTTATGGTAATGTGACTTGGTAGAAAGAAGGAAGCATGTTTTAGAAGTAAAAAAATACCAGTTTTGGAGGCTTGATAGTATGCTGGGTTTCTGGGTTATTTCTGAGTTACTAGGTAGTGCTTTTCATTTTATTGGCAAGAGCATTGCCTTAGCTCCATAATTTGGACTAGTTTTGATCCAATTCTTTGTATCTTCACCTTCACATGACATCATTAGATGATGATCTAGGGTTTTAGTTTTAAACTGAAACCTATTTTGACTAAATCGTGATTATTGATCGATAATCGTTGATGTTTGATGCTTGATTATTGTTTAGTGATTGATTTCCATCCTTTTTGTGCTTTTTATTTCATGAAATATGGTTTGGATTAGAATTCATGTTGCTGAAATTTGGATTTGAATGTTCTTCGTGTTCTTTATTTTTTTACGTTTGATCTGTTTTTTCCAAGTTTTTTCATGTTTTATGTATTTTTTTGGTGTTTAATCTATTTTTGGGCTTTGGTTTTGTTTTTAGGTTGTTTTCGGGTCAAACCAAGGCCTTTGGTTTGGTTTATAGTCGAACCAAAGATTTCAAGTCAACCCAGTTTAGTAAACTTTGTCAGGTCAACCCAGTTAGGGTAAAAAATAAGTCAAAGGGTTAAGACCCTGTTTGACTTTCACTCTTTTTGCTAAAGGGTTTTTTGCTTTAAGAATGTGTTTGGAAAACACCCCCGTAGGCATGTTTTGACAGTTTTATTATAAAGAAAAACGAGTTTTTGTCAAACGAAGCTTAAAAAATGATTAAAAAATTAAAAAAATATATACTTTATTTTTTTCTTACATATGGCAAAAAATCCTTCAAATTATTTGAGCTTTTTTTAAAAAAAATTTAAATACTTTGACATTTTTTTTTTAAAATTGCATGAATTTTACAACAAGTTTATAAAATTCCAAAGGATTTTAGCCTATATTTAAAAAATATTAAAAAATTATTTTTGAAAAGAAGAATATATTATTCATTTCTAATATAAGAATAAAAAACCTAAAAGAGATCAATATCCAAAATAATATCAGGGATAATAATTTATTATTACTCACTTTAATATAAGGATTAAAAACTTGTACGAGGTTTGTCATACCCGGACATCGCGGTAACCGATTAAAAATTATCACTCGATTGGCAAAAAGAACAGATATCTGACATCTTGTTCTTTTAGTGAAACAATCTTGTTAAGGAGTCGCCACCTAGTATTATGGTCATTAGAAACCCTAACTGGTCAACAAAGATTTTATGGTCCAAGACTGGTTACGTGAAAAGAAAGATGCTATCACCCCTTAAGCGTCCTACCTGAGGCAAGTTGCATTGCTGATTTTGTCTAAAATTGCTAAAAGTTTTTTTGTGTTATGTTCTTATGGTCATCCTATAATATTTCCGACTCTTGTGTAAATGAATATTTATCTATTAATATTTCCAACTCTAGCGTTGGTAAATATTGCGCAATCCACAAAATACGGTATAATTCATGACTCTGGTGCCAGTGAATAAACCCGTAAAAATCTGGATAAAAAAATTAAAAAAAACTATTTTTTTTATTATGTTTTATTTATTTATTTTGGGTGGGTCTGACCCAGCCTGCATGGCTGGGTAGACCCAACCTCCCTGATCTGGTCACTAGCCTAATTCAGTGACCCAGCTGAGTAGCCACGCATGCTTGTTACAGAAACAAGTGAATAATTCACAGGGCCTGATGCAAGGAGGCAAAGTCGAAGACCGTGGCTTGCTTTGGATCCCTTGGTTACTCCTCCCTCCTCTGCTTTTTCTCATCTTTCACTTTCTTGGGTTGCTTGTTCTCTCTCTGTATTTGTCTCTCTGCGTCTGTGTTTATATTCTTCTTCGTTCGCCCCCCTGTGTTGTTCCTCCTGTTTTGTTCTCTGGTTTCCTCTGTTCGTCCACTGGTTTTCTCAGTTTTCTTCTGCTTCCCTCCTTTCTCCTCTGTTTTAGTCCTCTATTGTGGTTCTCCTCTGGAGAGCTCAGGTTCTGGTGCAGTTGTTGCTGAAGATGGAGACCTAGCCTACTCGGAGTGCTGGACCGAAGAAAGGAAGCTTCCTGTTGTGGCTGTGGTTCGCGGCTGTTGAAAACAACACCTAACACACAGGAGATGAATAGGCAGCTGTTATTTGCATTGCTGAAGGAGGACCGTTAATTGGCAAGGGTCACGATGCTTTGGAGAACGAGTGAAACAGAAAGAAGTTGTGCTAGTGGATTGCTGGTGGAACTGTCAGCCTGAGGAAGAAGTAATTCGTAGACTCGATGAGATGTTGTTGTTGACGTGAGGAAGAGCTGATAGTTTGGTCCGTTGTGCACTGTAAGGGGGCATTCCCTTTCGACTGCCATGGCTGGGAATGTCGTTGTTGCTCAGAGGGGAAGCCAACGCTGGTGTGGTGGTGGTTTTGGTCTTAAGCCAGAGAGGAAAAGTAAAGCCATGGTGGGCTTGCTCTGGCTGTTTTTGGTGACTGGTGAAGAAGAGGAGGAAAGAAGCTGGTGGGAGGGGGCAGTGGCGGCTAGTCTAGGATTCGGCCGTGCCCCTTTTTTTTTAAAATGTATTTTTCTTTATTTTTTTGTAGGGTTTCTGGTAATGGCTTTCTCCTAGGGTTTTCTCTGTCTTCCCTTCTGTATACACCGAGATCTGTATTTATAGTGCAAGAATCTCATCGCTTGCAAAAAATAAAGTCTCAATCAAACCCATTCTCTTCTTGGAAGTTTGAATTTGATTAAGAATCAAATTTAAAAGCGGATAACTATCATTATTTTAAAGATAAGGATTATCTTAAAGATAAGGATAAAATGACAAAAATACATTGTAGGCCCTAGTTTCTGCGCAAGTTGACAAATAAATCCTTGATCTTTTCATTTTGCATTTTAAACCCCGTAAAATTAAATTACAAGTCAATGGGCCAAAATTGGGTTATAACAAGGTTAGTATCCAAAATATTATTTGAAATAATACAACTCATTCACTCATAATATAAAGATAAAAAAACTACAAAGAATTTTATTTGAAATATTATTTGGAATAACGTGATAGCTAAAAATTCCAAGTTATCCTAAAAAAAGCCTCCATGATAATTCAGGGCATTTAACTATTCTAGTCCAAGTTCTTGACCTAGAAAACTTGAGTTTGTTCATCGTAGCAAATCCACCATAATAGGAATAGAAACATCATCAGACCATAACAAAAAAAAAAACAGTATAGCTTACCTCAAGTAAGGTGTATTAGGGATGCTAATTAATTTACTTACGCAATCAATCACTTGCCTAAAATCTTTAAAAGACTAGTTAGGGTTCCTAGTAACCACAATACCAGTTAGCGACTTCTTTATCTAACCAAAGACCATTCTAGGATTGCCCGGAAAGTGACGCCGCAACACCGCGCCCCCGTGAGGAGGGTACAACACCTCTAACTATATAATTAAATAAAGATTCTAATAAACTAGTTTAGCTCAAATTTCTTCTTTTTTTATGAAGGATTCCTACATCAACTAGGATTCTTTCATTAACTAGGATTTTATCTAACAAAAACATGTAAAAAATTTAAATGGTTGAACAACTTAGATTTACTCTAAGATGAAACAATCAATGAAATTTATGAGAAAGCTAGAGATTAAGGGAGTGATTAAAAATCGTTCTTTTAGCATGATACAAGATAGAAGAATTTTTTTTTATTATTATTCTTTACAAAGTTACCTCACACGTAGAAGGAAATCACTTTAAAATTCTCTCTTCTCTCTAGTCACTAGACAAATAAGCACTCATTTTTTGCCTTTAATCTGAAATATAAGAGCCATGAACTTTTATATGATCCAAGGCTTTTTGTTTATCCAATAAGCTATTTTAGTTATGCTTCTTTTGCTAGTTAAGTTACAAGCACATGAATGTATTTGTTTCTCACTTGTACCGGAATTTAAGACAAACCCAACATTTAATATGGTCAATCCGAAACAAATATATTAGAACCGTTTCATTATTGTTCATTATTTTTTGTGTATCAGCTACAACGTGATCATTGATCATCCTCTGATAGTTGACATAACAAGAGTCATCAAGGGTGGACAGTAAGTAAAGATTTCTCGATTGGATTTCTTTAAAGCAATGCCAATTACACAATCACTTGCTTATAGAAAGAGGTATCCATGTTCACATGCAGATTGATGAAGTATGAGGAGAAAGAGACTGCGAGGATTGGAGTGATGCCTCGTTACGGGAGTGCAGAGTCAGTCAAGTGGTTTGAAGTAGAACCAAACTGCACATTTCATATTGTCAATTGTTTTGAGGACAGTAATGAGGTGAGAAAATTAAGTAATTGGTAACAAGTATAACAAAGAAAGAATGTTGCCCTCAATTTTTGTAGTACTGTTAATGTTGATCAGCAGAAAGCTCTAACAGTCTCTAGTTTTTGGTTGATATTAATTGGTTTAGTTACTTCTGATTGATAATAAATTTATTGCTGAACGTTCATTCCTGAATTACATCTTTCACCGATCATGGACAGGTTGTTGTGCGGGGATGTAAGGCTGTTACATCCATCATACCGGGTCCAGATTGGGGTCAGGACAAGTTTGAGTGGTTCTCGAAAGGATTTAAGTCAGATGATGTTGATGGTGTAACAGAAAATGGATATCTCTTGCACCGCGTACATGAATGGAGACTAAACGTGGTAACTGGGGAGGTTAAGGAGAAATATCTAACAGGTGCTGACTGCTCCATGGATTTTCCTTTCATCAATGAAGATGTCACTGGTTTAAAACACAAGTATGGGTACACACAAGTCATTGATTCCTTGGCAAGCTCTATTTCTGGTAACAAAAAATCCATCCTCGATGCATACATTTCTTTTACATTTCACAAAATTGAGATTGACATTTTTCCATGCGTCAGGAATCTGTAAATATGGATCTATAGCCAAATTACACTTTAATGAAGAAATGTCAGCCTTCTCAAAGGTAAATTCATTTATGCATATCCCTTTTGTTTCCATCACTCTATGCTATTCAATTTGGATTTCCAAGCATGGAAATGTATACATGGTTGCTGCTTGAATTTACATGGCAGGAGGGAAGCAATGTACAACAGGTAAAGGCAGAGTATCATAAGTTTCCAGAGAACACATTCTGCACAGGAAGCACCTTCGTGCCTAAACAGGGAGGCGTTGAAGAAGATGATGGTTTGATTATTACTTTTGTACACAATGAAGAACGTAATGTGTCTCAAGTAAGTTGATGACTTTTCTCCAAAATTAAACCAGTGGTTTAAGTGGGTTTACATTTCTTGACACAAGTTTTCAAATTCTCTTTAATGCCTTTTTTCCTTGTAGGTTTATATAATAGATGCAAAGAAGTTTGAAAGTGATCCAATTGCAATATTAACTCTGCCCCAGAGAGTGCCTTATGGTCATCATGGAGTCTTTGTTTCCATGCCAAATCAAGCTTAGCATGCTTCTTTTTTTTTACCGAAAATGACTTTGGTCTTTGCATGTAAAATGATCTCTAGATTTCTTTTTGTTTTCCTTCATCTTTTCTATTTGTTTTTGGGTTGAAAAAGTTGCACAAAGTGAGTTTTACGTGTAACAGGATTCCAAGTTTAATCGTTTGATGATGTGTTTCAGTTTCAAGAAATTGGAGACTACTACTGTTCAGAACACTATTTTCTTCTTCGTTTTCTTTCACTATTGTTAACTATTAGAATGTATAATATAAGAGGGAAAACAAAGAATAATCATATAAAAATATTTGTGCCAAAAAGACTAAAAATTAATCTCATGGTTATACTATTGGTCAAATGCTGGATAAGTTAATAATTGAAACTATTATCAACTCACATTTTGTATAAGAAAAATGATGTACGCATTGTATCAAGGCTTAAAGAAAAGCATCCTAAAAATTACACATGCTAGAGCCTCAAGAAAACATGAAACTGCATGGTTATAAACCAATGAAAGCAGAAGTGATATACAATACCACAAGGCCAAGTAGAGCCTCAAAGGCACATATCATCAAACATTTGAGAGTGGAAAACATGCTAAAAGGCACGTTTGTCATAATGCGCCAAGACATACAGCCAAATAAACTACACAGACAACCCAAGACAAGCCAGGGAACGTGCACAGATTTAGCTCCAAAAGCACAGAAAAACGATATGAGAATTCCAGAGATCATATAAATCGTAATAGCTTAAATTTATTTAAATGCATTACAGAAAGTTATGTACATGTCTATTACTATGAAATAAAAGAAAAACAAATAAATAAATGGCCTCAAAATATTGTTGATGATGTCTTGAAAACTTCATGATTGGATTAACTTTTTTTATGGTTATGTCTTGGGCTGAAGTGTGTAGGCTATGTTATAGGCTTTGTTTTTGGGTTTGGTTGTTCCTGTTAAAACAAGTTCCTTGTTAAAATAAGGGATCTTTTGATATTCAAGTTAATAAATATAAGAGGATAAAATAATGTGTAAAAAAATTTATAAATAATTTGAGAAAAAGTGTGCAGAGAGGGGAGCGAGAGCAATCTAAGTTAAAAATAAATATAAGAGAAGAAAATAATGTATAAGAAAAATTATAACTAATGTGAGAAAAAGTGTGCAGAGAAGGGAGCAAGAGCAATGTGTGTTGTGAATAAACAAGTGGTTCTCGAATTGTTGGATCTCAATGGCTTGAATGTTTTACCTAGGCTCCGTTTATTTGCTGGAAAGTAGTTTTTTTTTGGAAAGTGAATTTCAGGAAAATGAATTCCGGAAAAGTGAATTATTTTCCGATGTTTGGTAGTGTAATGGAAAATAAGTTAAAAACACTTTCCAATATTTGGTTAAGTCATGGAAAATGAGCTGAAAAATAACTTATTAATGTTTTATTTTTTCAAGTTTATTAAAATAATGAGGAACAAATCTTACAAATTAAAAAGTTGAATGAGAATGGAATTGAAAAAAACATATAATTTCATAAATTATCTAAAATAAAATAAATAATAATTAAAATAATAGAGATCAAATCTAAAAAATAAAAAAATGAAGAAATTAAAATAATAATAATTAACATTTCATAAATTATTTCAAATAAAATAAGTAACAGTCAAAAGAATGAGGACCAAATTTAATAGATAAAAAATTTCAATAAAAAAATGATAAGCCAAAAGCAAATAACAATTATAAAAAAGAGAACCAAAGTTAATATAAAAATTAAATTTTGAGAGATGAAACTGAAAAATAAATATTCAAAACAAAATATATATAGCAATAAAAAATTTGAGGACCAAATTTGATATAATCGGCAAATAATATGACATTTTAAAATTTTTCACAACTTCTGGAAAGTGTTTTCCGCCCAAATTTTTCAGGAAAACACTTTCCTGGAAACCAAGCTAAATTTTCCTTTGACTGGAAAGTGTTTTCCGTTGACCAACTTTTTTAATGACAAATAAACATAGGAAAGTTTAGAAAGTAAGTAGTTTCCGGGAAAGTGAATTCCGGGAAACAAACATAGCCTAATAATCATAGGTTTTTATAAATATTGATCATATCAACTTACACTACCACAAATTCAACAAATACAAACAAAATTACCGACAATTTTTTTTTGTCGGTATTTTATGGTGATATTTACCGACAAAACTTTTTCCATCATTAATTTCATTGGTATATAATGACAGAAACACTCCGTCAATAAATATCGAGGGAATCCCAAACATAATATGAAGAATAAAAAAAACAACATGTAAGTTTTTGTGGACGAGTTTATAAATAAAATTGCAGTCGGATTCAAACCAGGCTTTCTGTACAATGATGTGTCAAAAACACTGGCAGGATTACTGATAGAGCGACAGACAAAATATTTCTATCAGTAATTTCATGGGTAATAGTTAATATATGACTTGACCATCAACCCTCCCCTCCCCTCCCCTATTTCTCCTTTTTCTCCCCCTTGTATTTAAACACCTCCCAGCCCCCCAACATTAACAACCAGCAACCAGCTCCCTCCTCTCAAACATCCCCCCTCATCTTAATAAAATATTTTCTAGTCTCAACATCCGTGTTCTAATTTATTGCATATTTTTATTTTTAGTAAGTAAATCTATTTTTTTAATTTTAATACAATTTTAAAATGTCAATTTTATTATTGAATATTTTTTTAGTATATGTATTTTGTTTGGATGTTTACTTGTTTTACTGTTTTTTCTCAAACATGTAGTATGGATTTATAATTTGGTACTTGTTTGTAAATTATTGAAACTTATATCGATTTACCGACTTAGGTGTGTTGTGATGAAATAAATAATAACTTATTTAATAGACCTATTTTAATTTTTATCAATTTTATTGTCGAGTTGTAATTTCCATAAATTAAGGTGTATAAATTTGTATGTACATGCGTAGATAATTTGTAATTAATATTTAAGAGAAGTTTGAAAGTAAGTTGGATAATCTTGGGCTAAACCAATATTTTTGCAAATTTATTTACTTAACGTAGTTAATTAATACATGTTGTCATCATAATTTTATAGAGGTTCAATAGAAGTCCTAAGTTATCGACGTATAACCTGTTTACACTTCAAAAATCTCATATCTCATAACCCACTCATGACCCAATCATCCTGGGCTCCATCCCATAAATATCATCATCATCACAACCACAATATTTATATCATACATTGAAACAACAAATATCATTTTGTCCACATCATAAACAAATACAAATTACTTAATCATGAAGTGGAATTATAATAGTAAGCAAAATGAGGAAGACTTGACATGTAATAATAAACATGATATTTACTGCTACTTATATTATAATCCTCCAAACAAGAGTCTAAGTTATACTAATTACAAAGAGTAACATTATGCAATATTGCAAAAGTTTACATTATAATTACATGCCAAAAGAGGAAGCCTATACATGCATAAAAGTCTCCCTAACATTTACGGGTCACACAGACGAAGAAATTAGCGTACCAGATATGTGAAGTTCCTGTAGTTAATGAGAAAAAAAAATGCAATAAAATCTATTATACTAAAATAGACATGAATATTTCAATAAAAAGATTCTTTCTATGATAATAAATTTAGCGTGGTTCATCAATCTCTCTTTTTATTTATTTTTGTTGCATTTCCATGATTAGTTAGGTAACACAAGTGCTTTAATACTTCCATCTTTCAATATAATGTTCCATTCTTAGATGCCTATCCCTTATCAAGATTCCTTAGTCATCTTTAACAACCAAATCAAATTCCATAATTCTAGCATTTCATCTTTGAAAGCCAATTTCATTTATGATTCAATAATCATTTCCAACAATTTAACTGATTGTTAAACATCTACATCTGAGGTTCCATTCTCGGAAGCCAATATCATTTCGTGATTTAACAATCACCTCTAGCAATTTAATTGATTGCTATACATCCGGCGTTCCATTATCAGAAGCCAATTTTATTTCGTGATTTAACAATCACCTCTAGCAATTTAATCGATTGCTATACATCCGGCGTTCCATTCTCAGAAGCCAATTTCATTTCGTGATTTAACAATCACCTCTAGCAATTTAATCGATTGCTATACATCCAGCCTTACATTCTCGGAAGCCAATTTCATTTCGTGATTTTGACAATTACCATCAACGACTTTATCGGTTGCTATAATTTTAGCATTCCATTCTTGGAAGCCAATCTCATTGTGTGATTTAAAAATCACTTCATTATAATATTAAATCCATATCAAAAGTTTTATCTTTGTGACAATTAATACAACTACTCAAATAAATTCATTATCGGATTTACATGGCTTGATAAGATAAGAGACATCTAAGGAATGTTGTCACCCACCGAGAGTATGATGTGATGTTCTGGCGTGGGTATGTTGGACTACCTCGGGTGTCTCTCAAATTTAGTTAGGAAGTGTTTAGAATACTTTAGTTTATGCTCTTTAGCCTCCAAAATCCTTATTCACGTCCTTTTCTTCTTTTCTTTCCTTCTTTTCCCATTTTCTTCTATCTCTTTAATCAATATCCTTTTTCTTCTCTTGATAACACCTTAATTACTCCTTACATGTTTCAACTCTCATCTCTCTTTGTTTTTCACACTTTAAGGAGGGTAAATGGTGGCATGCAAGGCTAGTTGGTTTTCTAAGAGGAGGGAAAAAGATAGGGAAAAGTTCTTCCCTTCCAACCGTTGGCCTCCCTTAAGAGAGGGAGGCTTCTCACTCTTTTTTTTTTAAAGTATTTTGACAGGAGTTTTACATTCTCCCCTTCTATTAAGAAATTTCATCCTTGAAATTTAAAGTAATACCTGGATCTAAAAACAGGTTAGGATATTTTCTTCTCATTTCTAATTCCCTTTCCCAGGTTTCTTCTTCAATCTGTGAGCTTCTCCACAAGACTTTTATTACGTGGACCTTTTTGCTTCGAAGCTTCTTCTCACTGCGGTTGAGTATTTTCATTGGCTTCACCTCTAATGCTAGAACTTTTTTAATTTTTATAAGAACTTGTAGGAGTACTCTAGATGGGTCGACCTCAGCCTTCCGTAATAGGGAAATATGGAAAACATCATGCATCTTGGCCAACTTCGGGGGTAAAGCCAACTTATATGCCATTAACCCGATTCTTTAGACAATTTCAAAGGGCCCGATGTATCTCGGTGCTAATTTTCCTTTCATTCTAAATCTCAACATATGTTTTCAAGGAGCCACTTTCAAGAACATTTTGTCACCTATTTCAAACTCGAGAAGTCTTCTTCGGATATCTGCATATTTTTTTTGTCTATCATGAGCTGCACTCATTCTATCATTAATGATCCTCACTTTATCAGAGGTAATTTATATTAATTATGCTCCATATAACTTTCTATCCCAAACTTCTTCCCAACAAACAGGTATTCTACATCTCTTGCCATAAAGAGCTTCACAAGGAGCCATTCCTATTATAGCTTGATAATTATTGTTGTACGTGAATTCTACAAGGGGCAAGTGATCTTCCCATTTCCCTCTAAATTCCAAGATGCATGCCCTTAATAAGTCTTATAGAATTTGAATGGTTCTCTTAGATTGTCTGTTCGTTTGAGGATGAAAAGCAGTACTTAATTCCAACCGCTTTTCTAAGGCATGTTGAATGCTCGACCATAGTCGTGAAGTGAATCTCCTGATCAGAAACAATTGACACTGGAATCCCATGCAAGTGTATCACTTCATTTACATATAACTGAGCCAGTTTGTCTACTGGGTCTGTCATTTTTATTGGTAAAAATAAGGTAGATTTGGTTAATCGATCTATCACAACCCATATTGCATCATTCCCTCATTTTCCCTTAGGTAAGCTCGTTACAAAATCCATGGTTATGTAGTCCCATTTCCATTCACAGATTAAAAGGGGTTGTAATGGTCTAGCAGGCTTTTGATATTCTATCTTTACTTATTGACACACTGCATACTTAGTTACATATTCAGCTATCTCCCTTTTCATATTTGGCCACCAATACAGTTCCTTCAAGTCTTTGTACATCTTGGTGCTCCCAGGATGAATAAAAAACTTTGACTCATGAGCTTCTCTCAAGATCTCATTCTTAAGAGTTACATTTCCTAGGACAAATATTCGTTTACCCATCATTACCATTCCATCGTCTACAATTCTGTAAGGGACTCAACCCCCATTTCCACTTTCCTTCTTGCCTTGTCAAGTTCCATATCCCTCCATTGAGCCTTTAATATTCTATCTTGGAAGGCTGGGAGTATTTTTAATTGAGCCAATAAGGATCCTTATGGCCCTAGGCTTACCTGAGCATTCATCTTCTTCATCTCTATTATCTCTCGTCTATTCCCACTACTAGAATCCTCCATTTTAATCTGATTCTTCCTACTCAAAGCATCTGCCACCAAATTAGCTTTCCTAGGGTGGTAGTCTATTTCACAATCATAGTCCTTAATGAGTTCTACCCATCTTATTTGTCTTATATTAAATTCTTTTTGCTACATAAGATACTTTAGACTCTTATTATCTGTGAATATTTGAACCCGGGACCCATACAGGTAGTGTCTCAAACCCTTAAGGCAAACACCACTACTGTCAGCTCGAGATCATGAACTGGGTGGTTCACCTCGTGTGGTTTCAACTGTCGTGATGGATATGCTATAACTTTCCCATGTTGCATTAAAACACATCCCAACCCTTTTCTTGATGCATCACTGTATACAACAAATCCTTCTGTTACAGATGGAAGTGCCAAAACAGGGGCAGTTGTGATCTTCTTCTTCAACTCTTTAAAGCTCCTTTCATACTCCTTTGACCAATCAAATTTGACTTCTTTTCGGTTCAAGTGCATTAGAGGAGTTACAATAATAGAAAACCCTTCAATGAATCTTCTATAATATCCGGCCAAACCAAGAAAACTTTGAATTTCTGTTACATTAGTAGGCCTTTCCCAGTTTACCACAACTTCTACTTTCCTTGGGTCTACGAAAATTCCTTCAGCAGAAATAACATGCCCTAAGAACATCACTTCATTTAGCCAAAATTCACACCTGTCGAACTTAGCATACAACTGGTGATTTCTCAGTGTTTGCAATACACCTCTCAGGTGTTGTTCATGTTCTAAAAAAGAGCTAGAATATACTAGGATATCATCTATGAATACCACCATGTGTTTATCTAACCAAGGGCGAAAGATTCGATTCATTAAGTCTATAAAGACTGCCGGGGTATTGGTCAACCCAAAAGGCATCATCAAGAACTTGTAGTGTCCATACCGAGTCCTAAAGGCAGTCTTTGGTACATCTTGTTCTTTTATCCACAACTGAAAATATCCTGATCTCAAATCTATCTTTGAAAACACTTTAGCTCCTTTTAACTGGTCAAAAAGATCGTCTATCCATGGTAGCAGATATTTGTTTTTCACTGTCAACCAATTTAGTTATCAATAGTCTATGCAAAGTTGAAGGGTCCCATCTTTCTTTTTCACAAACAAGATGGGTGCTCCCCACGAGGAGTTGCTAGGTCGAATGAATCCTCTATCCAACAATTCCTGCTGCTAGATTTTTAGCTTTACTAATTCAGTTGGTGTCATTTTATAGGGGGCTTGTGCTATGGGGACAGTTCCAGGATTTACCTCTATAGACATCTTCACTTCTCTTTCCGGAGACAATCTTGGTAATTTTTTTGGAAATACGTCCAGAAACTCTCTAACTAAGTATAGGTACATACTTCAACTCTATCTTCTTTTCTTTCGATTGAGAAACATTAGCTAAATATGTTGGGCACCCTTTTCTCGATAGTTTTTGTGCAGTCATAACTGAAATTATACAACTCAATATAATGTTTCTCTCTCCCCTAAAAACTACCCATTTTCCATCTATCCCATGTAATGTTACTGTCTTAGAAAAATAGCCTACTTGAGCTCGGTGGGTACTTAGCCAATTCATTCCTAAAATTACATCAAAATCCCGTAATTGTAAAGGCATTAAATCTGTCTTTGTTTCAGTCCCTTCTACCTCTATTACTACTCCTCGAATAACTAAGTCTATATTCACTGTTTCCTAGAGATGTCCAAATAATCATTTCCTCTTTTAGTTTTCTAGGTTGCATATTCAAAACTTTCATATATTCATATGCTAGAAATGAATGGGTTGCCCCGAGATCAATTAGAGTATACATTGCATAACCATTTAATCGTAGCATACCTGCCACAACTTCTGGTGCGGCCTGAGCCTCCTCTAGGGTCATACGATAAGCCCGACTTTGAGTCACACCCCCTTGCCCTCTAACTCGACTCTTGCTATCACCAGCTCCTGACTGAGTTTGTCGACTAGGCATATTCATTGTAGCAGACTGTTACTGACTATGTATAGGAGATCTCTGACTTTTATTCTGCCCAGCACTTCTTTGTGGGCAATCCTTTTTACGATGCCCCACTTCTCCACACTAGTAACATGAGGCATTTTTATATGGACACTCCATCTAACGACGTCTTTCTTGTCAGCAAATGTAACATCGACTAGGAGAAGCTGAACAGTCCCCTCGATGGTTCCGCTCACACCTCACACAACGAGGGTAGGTAATTGTTCTCTGAAATGTCTGTCCCCTAGTGGCTCCTTGGGAGAATCTTTCAGGTACTCTATCCTGCCCAAAACTCTCTATTTTCTTCTTGAACTGTACATTCTTTCCTTTTTTTGAGAGGGGTGGTCTATCAAATGAAAATTGGGCAGCTTTTCTCTTTACATATTCAACTTGGCTCTGATTTTTTGCAATACATGTCTCCAATGCCTGAGCCGCCTCAATAAGATCTTTCATAGAGCTGAACCGATGAGTAATCAACCCTTGTTTCAAGTCAGGCCTAAGCCTATCACGCAATCTATCAATCATGTGTTGCTCAGTAGGTACATAATGTGGAGCAAACAAAGAAAGGTCATGAAAACGCTTCTCATACTCTACTACTGTCATTCCCTCCTACTTCAGTGCTAAAAACCATTGCTCCTTTTTCTGATGTTGTTTTGTATAATACTTATTTTCAAATTCGCTTCTGAAGTCCATCCAAGACAATACATCACTAGCTCGTCTGGAGCGTACAGTCTCCCACCAAATATGTGCACTACCAAATAACAATTGAGCAGCACATCTTACTCTTATATCTGCTGGTACCTCAATTTCTCCAAATGTTTCATCTACTTTTCTGATCCACCTTCTAGCCAATTCAACATCTTGTTCACAATCATATTGCTCATATCCCAGCTCCCGCATACTCTTTACCCATCTAACAAGGGCAACCACAAAATCTTGTGGGGCTGATGCTACTGTAGGTATAGCTGGTAGGGTTGCACTAGATATACCAGACATCACAGCTTTTATAATCTGCTCTAAATACACTGGATCGATGTAAGATCCAGGAGCTGCTGCAGGAGTCATAGGTGGGGGTCTAACCGTCTGACCAACCCCCGCCTATCTAGATGTAGAGTCTCCTTGAAGTCCAACTGACTCCCCTTGCCGAGGCTGTATATGTTCAGTAGGTGTGTGTGATGTTGTATCTGCCAGTGAGTCCTCCCTCTGTAATGGCCTCGGCAATAAGTTCTGATCCCCTTCCTGTTCTGGGGGTGGATTGGTCATAGTCCCTTGTCGTGTCTGAACTATCCTACAATTATCAAAATCATTCAGTATTATTCAGTATCATTTCTTTCATTATTCATTAGCTATAATACTAACTGTAACACCCCACGCTTTTATATACATTCAAAGTTACTTTCCTATGATTTGGTACTAAGGAAATATACGGGTAAATTTTTTATATATATAAAATTCTCATATAATAGTCTATCAAAATTTCAGCAGAGTCTCCCTATACTGAGAGATCCCAAGTTATTTATGTATAACCTGTTTACACTTCAAAAATCTCATATCTCATAACCCATACGACCCAATCATCCTGGGCCTCCATCCCACAAACATCATCATCATCATTATCATCATCATCATAACCACAATATTTATATCATACATTAAAACAACAAATATCATTTTGTCCACATCATAAACAAATATAAATTACTTAATCATGAAGTGGAATTATAACAGTAACCAAAATGAGGAAGACTTGACATGTAATAATAAACATGATATTTATTGCTACTTGTATTATACTTGCAAAAAGTCTCCCTAACATTTACAGGTCACACAGACGAAGAAACGAGCCTACCAGATATGTGAAGTTCCTGCAGTTAATGAGAAAAAAATGCAATAAAATCTATTATATTAAAATAGACATGAATACTTCAATAAAAAAAAATTCTTTCTATGATAATAAATTTAGCGTAGTTCATCAATCTCTCTTTTTATTTATTTTTGTTAGATTTTCATGATTAGTTAGGTAATTGTAAAGGTTTATAAAAACCACCGTGTCTTTGTCTGGTGGTGCAGTTCTCATTTATAGAATTTCTTTAGCAATATTACAGTAAGGTAATTACTATACAAAGTTAACGTATCCTTCTATATATAGCTACTGTCTATAATCAAGGAATTGCCTAGAATCATAGGATTGAGTTTTGTTAATAGATACAACATGATTTGAGGATAATCTTGGGGATCCTGCTATATGTGTAATACCCCCCGCAAGCCTAGGATCTCAGAATCAGAGATGCGAAGCTTGGAACGGAAAAAAATAAATGCAGGGTGGTCAAGACTTTTGGTGAAAATGTCGGCAATTTGTAAGTGAGTGGGAACGTAATGAATGGTGAGAACTCCTGAGGTCACCAGCTCTCTCATAAAATGATAATCTAAATCAATATGCTTAGAACGCTTATGGGAGACTGGGTTGACAACAAGAAAAATTGAGCTTTGATTATCACAGAGAAGGACCAGAGGAGATGGAGAAGAGACATGAAGGTCCTGAAGAAGATGTCTCAGCCACTTATCCTCTGTGGCAGTATGAGCCAATGCCCGATATTCAGATTCACAGCTGGACCGAGAAACCGTTGGTTGCTTCTTAGAACTCCAGGACACTAGAGCACCACCAAAATAAATGGCATAGCCAGAAATTGAGCGATGGGTATCTGGACATCTAGCCCAATCGACATCCGAATAAGTAAGGAGTTCTCTAAAAGAAGATGGAGTGAAAGATAAGTCGAAGCAAAGGGTCCCCTTAACATAACGTAGTATCCGTTTAACAGCCTGAAAATGAGAAATAGATGGCTTGTGCATGAACTGACTAACAGCACTTACAACGTGAGCAATATCGGGACGAGTAATTGTAAGATATTGAAAAGCCCCGACAAGCGACCGATAAAGAGATGGATCATCAAAATCAAGGCTTGCCATGGAAAGATGCTAGGCAATTACCATGGGAGTGCCCACCGGTTTGGAGTCATCCAACTGTGCACGTTGTAGAATCTCATAGGCATACTTGGCTTGGCTAAGAAAGAGACCAGTAGATGTGCGATAAGCCTCCAAGCCCAAGAAATAGTTCAAAGAGCCAAGGTCTTTGGTTGAGAATTCATGAGTTAGCTTGCCAATAAAGGAATGAAGAAGTGTTGAGTTGCTGCCAGTCATGACAATATCATCAACATACAATAAAAGGTATATTAAGTCATCATCCTTGGAGAGCACAAATAAGGATGGGTCTGCAGAACTATAAGTGAAGCCAATGGCCAAGAGAAAGGAGCTGAAGCAATGAAACCATGCGCGGGGAGCTTGCTTGAGGCCATAGAGAGCACAACGAAGCTAACAGACATGTGTAGGATGTTTAGAATCAACATAACCGGATGCCTGATCCATGTAAACTTCTTCCTGCAAAAGTCCATTAAGAAAGGCATTATTGACGTCAAGTTACCAGAGAGGCCAATTATTTGAGACTGCCAGGGACAAAACAACTCTAACAATGGAAGCCTTGACAACAGGGCTAAATGTATCGGTGAAGTCAATGCCCGGTTGCTGCGTGTAGCCCTTTGCGACAAGACAAGCCTTAAGACGATCCACAATACCATCAGATAGGTATTTGATGCGGAAAACCCATTTGGAGCCTACAACATTTTGGTTAGGTGATCTAGGCATTAGATCTCAGGCGTGATTGTGATGAAGGGCTTGAATTTCTACATCCATGGCAGCAATCCAACCGGGATGCTTAGCAGCGGACTTGAAGCTTTTGGGCTCGCGCATGGTAAGAAGAGAGTGGAACAACCTGGAGTGAGGAACTGTGCACAAATAGGAGCGGTGAGAAGGTTTGAAAATGCCTGATTTCAAACGATTCTACATCGGATGAGTGCCAGTCTGGGAATGATAGCTAGGGGCTATAGAAGAGGATGCATCAGGGACAGGATCTTGGTCAGCAGACACAAGAGGTGAGGCAAGCAAAGACTCATGCATCGAAGGAATAATGGAGTCAACAGCAGGAGCCTGCAAACCTGAAAGAGGCACAACACTAGCAGATGGGTCAGTTAAGCAAGATCCACATGCATGTGGTGTAGGATTGGGTTATGTTGGTAGGTCAGCCACTAAAATAGAAGCAGGCTCAATGAATGCACTAATAGGGGAGTTGGGCATGGACCGAAAGCAAGAGGTTCATTGAAAGGGATAATTAAGTTCATCAAAAATAGCATGCCTAGAAATAAATACATGATTAATAAAATGATCAAGGCAACGAAAAACCATGATAGGACATACTGTAGCCAAGAAAGATATATGGACGACTGCGAGGACTTAATTTGTGAGGAGCATAGTCACGTAAGTAAGGAAATATAAGGCAGCCAAAAGGATGAAAATTGGAATAAATGGGAGATTTACCGTACAGAAGCTCAAAAGGAGACAAGTCATCAAGAGTTGGTGTGGGCAACCGATTGACGATGAAAGCAGCTGTGCTAAAAGCATCAACCCAAAATCGTAAAGGAACATGTGAGTGAAAAAGCATTGCTAAGCCAATTTCAGTTATATATCGATGTTTTCGCTCGACTCAGCCATTTTGGGCTAGTGTATAAGGACAAGACATTTGATGATGAATGCCACATTTTAGCAAGTGATCCTGAAATTGATGATTTGTAAATTCAGTGCCTCCATCGCTTTGAAATGATTTGATTTTAAGTGAAAACTGAGTTTCTACAAATTTCTGGAATTGAATAAAAATGTGGAAAAAATCTGATTTAAATTTTAAAGGATAAAGCCACGTAAATCGAGAATGATCATCAATAAAAATAACATAATATTTATAACTTAAATTTGATGAAACAGGAGATGGACCCTATAAATCACAATGAATAAGATCCAAAACATTAGATGCCCGTTTGTCATTCTAGTGAAATAGCAGTCTATGACTTTTTGCGAGTTGACAACTAGAGCAAATAGTGGGAGTGGGTAGTAAAGAGGTCACACATAATTTACGCTTTTTATTTAAAAGAGAAATAATAGAGTGTGACACATGGCCTAAATGCGCATGCCAAACATCAAATGAAGCTCGAGGACAATTATTTGGAAAAACAGAAAGCAAAGAGTGATGTCCACGTTTAAGCACATAAAGATCATTTTCACGCCGCCCGGTTGCCACAACCTTTCCTGTGACTAAATTCTGTATAACAAAGCGATCATCAGTAAAGGTGATAAAGAAAGGAAAATCAGAGGTAAGTTTGCTAATGGAAATCAAATTTTTGGTTAAGCCAAGCATGACTAAAACATCCTTTAAAGTAAGGGAAGAAGTGGGAGAAAGGATACCAGTATGAGAAATGGGAAGAGTGGCACCATTACCGACAACAACCCAATCCTTACCAGTATACGTATCAGACTTGTCCAACTGAGCAACATCATTGGTCATGTGTGCAGTGGCGCTGGTGTCTGTATACCAATCAGAGGCCTGAGTAAAAGACTCTACAAGGTTGGCAGATTTTGAGGAATGAGAGTAACGGTCATGACAGGAAGTAGCATAATGACCTTCCTCACGACAAATCTGACAGCGAATGGGGCGGTTGCATTGAAAACGACCATTTCCACGGCTACAACCCCCACGAAACGGACGGTTACCACCACGAGCAAAAATAGATTTATTACTTGATAGGCAGTGAAGGCAGCAGAAGTGGATCCCGTGGGAGGTAGCTCCAATGATTTAATAAAATTTTCATAACTCTCCGCCATAGGAACAATCTCAATAAAGGAAGTGAGAGATGGAAGAGATAGTTGTGTAGTAGAAAAGGTTGAGAAAGCAGAGCCAAGTCCACGTAAATACTAGTGTATTTTGTCAAGATCATCTACAGAACAGCCCATTGCAGCCAGCTGGTCACAAACAGATTTGAACTCACGGGAATATTCAACAACAGATCGAGTATCTTTCTTCATGTGCTGCAATTCATCTTTGAAACGTAACTCCCTGGATTTGGAACGATGACTGAAGGCTGTCTCCAAAGTAGACCAGACAGCATGTGAAGAGGTTAAGCCAACAACAACAGACATGGCTTCTTCAGTCAACGAAGTAAGAAGGAGGCTTAGTATGAGTTGATCGGTCTGCTGCCATTTAGAAAATGCTGGATTGATAGTGGCAGAGTCATCAGAACCGATAGTTGTAGAAGGAGGTTTAATAGAGCCATCAACATAACCAAGAAGATGTTGGCACTGCAGTAATGGCAGCACTTGGCAATGCCAGAGGAGCAAGTTGGAAGAAGATAACTTGATGGTCAACAGATGGACCATTGTGTTGAAAGACAGAGTGGAGGACGGAGTTTCAGAGGCCATTTGGATCGAGGAAGGAGAATCCTTAGGGAAGCTCTGATACCATATAAAGGTTTATAAAAACCACCGTGTCTTTGTTTGGTGGTGCAGTTCTCATTTATAGAATTTCTTTAGCAATATTACAGCAAGGTAATTACTATACAAAGTTAACGTATCCTTCTATATATAACTACTGTCTATAATCAAGGAATTGCCTAGAATCATGGGATTGAGTTTTGTTAACAGATACAACATGATTTGAGGAGAATCTTGGAGATCCTGCTATATGCGTAATAGTAACACAGGTGCTTTAATACTTCCATCTTTCAATATGGCATTCCATTCTTAGACGCCTATTTCTTATCAAGATTCCTTAGTCATCTTTAACAACCAAATCAAATTCCATAATTCCAACATTTCATCTTTGAATGTCAATTTCATTTATGATTCAATAATCATTTCCAACAATTTAACCAGTTGCTATACATTCAACGTTCCATCTTAGAAGTGAATTTCATTTTGTGATTTAATGATCACCTTTAGCAATTTAATCAATTGCTATACATTCGGCGTTTCATTTTCAAAAGCCAATTTCATTTCGTGATTTTGACAATCACCATCAACGACTTTATTGGTGGCTATAAATCTGGCATTCCATTCTTGGAAGCCAGTCTCATTGTGTGATTCAAAAATCACTTCATTCTAATATTAAATCCATATCAAAAGTTTCATCTTTGTGACAATTAATACAACTACTCAAATAAATTCATTATCGAATTTACATGGCTTAATAAGAGACATCTAAGGAATGTTGTCACCCACCTGGAGTATGATGTGATGTTCCGGAGTGGGTACGTTGGACTGCCTCGTGACCCTCTCAATTTCAGTTAGGAAATGTTTATAATACTTTAGTTTATGCTCTTTGGCCTCCAAAATGCTTCTTCACGTCCTTTTCTTCTTTTCTTTCCTTCTCTTCCCGTTTTCTTTTATCTCTTCAATCAATATCCTATTTCTTCTCTTAATAACACCTTAATTACTCCTTGCATGTTTCCACTCTCATCTCTCTTTGTTTTTCACACTTTAGGGAGGGTAAATGTTGGCATATGCAAGGCTAGTTGGTTTTCTAAGAGGATGGAAAAAGATGGGGAAATGTTCTTCCCTTCCAACCGTTGGCCTCCCTTAAGAGAGGGAGGTTTCTCACTCTCTCTTTTTTAAAAGTATCTTGATTGGGGTCTTACAAGAGATGTCCCTAGTGGAGTCACCAAAAATTTGCAAGCATGATTTTTAGCACTTGAAATTAAACAAGCACATGTGTACAAATATTTGATTTATTAAGATATATAACTAGATACAATCTCTATTTAGAATATTCTAACAAAATAATAAATAATACTTTGATTCTTCCCTTGAATCTAACATATGGTGACTTGATTTATTTGTGAAATCAAGCCAATATTTATGCTTTGCAAGATCGTGAATTTAAGTGTGTATTGCAAAACAAGATTTAATGATTTGATGCTTTGAAGAGTACTCTTAATTTGTCTTCAATGTTGTTAAAAAAATTCTTATAGGGCGTTTATGTTTTATCCAACAGAGCTTTAGTTTTTGTAGACTTTAAATATAGATAAAAAAGACTTGAGAGCTTTTTTTTTTGTTTCAACACAAAATCATCAAAATCATTCATCAAAGATCAGTTTCATAGTCCCAAATGCAATCTTAAAATTGCTTTACATTTTCTTATAGCAAGCAAATAACTAATCTCTCTTACAAAGAACTATTTTATTAATTGATCTTTATTTACAAAATTTGATATTTATGACAAAATATCTTAAATATGTTATCTCGTATCTTAACCTTTCATTGGTTAAGAAATATATGAATGCTCATTTATTTTTCATGTCATTTATTTCATCTTTTTATGTAAAAATAAAATAAAAATTACACATGGTGAAATTTTATTTGTAAAAATTTTTTGTTTCAACACAAAATCATCAAAATCATTCATAAATTTTTTTGTTTCAACACAAAATCATCAAAATCATTCATCAAAGATCAGTTTCATAGTCCCAAATGCAATCTTAAAATTGCTTTACATTTTCTTATAGCAAGCAAATAACTAATCTCTCTTGCAAAGTTTAGTTTCAATTTCTATCAGACAGAGACTTAAACGGGAAGCGAAAGGAAAAAATATTGTTATTCAATTTTGGCCTGCAAAGCCAGTCAATAGCAATGTGAAGGCATAGAAATATGATTAGTTCTTCCCAACCTTTCCCGGCCTATTGACAAATTTTGTTTCTGCTTCACCAGTGTTCAAGTTGTCTTAAACAATGATTGTTTTCTTAATATTAAAACCCATAAACTGAGTTTTGTAATGCGACCAGAAGAGAAGTTCGAGTCATGAGGTCCACATGCAGGCCGCCTTACCCTTATAGGACAAGGAACCAATTCTAAATTACATTTTGCCTTGAGTCACGACAATATTGAGATAAACTATAGAAACTAGTCTATCAAATACGCACTCGAAGACAGCCTTAATCGACAAACCATAATTAGACATCAGAAGAACAAAATCCATCATGATAAAATAGGAAAAAAAAAGGATCTTATGCTTTTGGAGTTTAATAGATTCTTTCGCAACAAAAAGTTTTCCTTGCAGAATGCCATTATAGAAGCATAGGAATTGTTTACAGAAACTGTGACAGCATACAGTATGGCTATCTCTATGAATCAATTACATTTCGTCATAATTCTTAGCTTGTTCTTTCATGTCAAAGCCCAAATCACTTCTGATTCGGATACAGGTATCCTCAAACCACTCCATCCAAGCCTTGCAGTAGTCCTCGGGATCATCTCGATCATGCTGTCGATGACGTTTCTTATACTTGCCTACGCAAAATACTGCAGGATAAACCAAAATAATTTCTTAGGCAGCAATCCCGGCCATCACCAAAATGTTCATGGACTTATTCGATCAGGGTCTAGATTTTCAGGGATCGATGAAGAATTGATTAATTCCCTGCCTTTTTTCAGGTTTTCTTCACTCAAGGGCTCAAAAGAAGGCCTGGAATGTGCAGTTTGCATATCAAAATTTGAGGATTCTGAGGTCCTCAGACTGTTGCCTAAGTGCATGCATGCATTTCACAAGAATTGCATCGACCAATGGCTAACAAGTCACTCTAGCTGTCCTCTTTGCAGATACAAGTTAGATCCTATGGATCTCAAGAGCTTCTCTTGCTCAAAAAGTTGGAGATACTTGCAAAATCCTTCAGATCTAACAGAGGATCCTAATCTTGAGATCTTTGTTGAAAGAGAGCAAGATCATCAAGTTTCATTATGGTTTAACCCTAGAAGCAGCATCCAAATTAGCAATGACAAAGACAGAAAGGAAGAGTTGCTGATTATAGCAGGTAGAAATGCTGACGATAACAGGAAACTCTTGCATAAATTCAAGCACAAGATCATTATTTCGGATGTTCTTATCAAGAATCGATGGAGCGATGTTAATTCTTCAGATTTTTTGTCCTTGAACACTGAGATGCTTAGAGTCATGTCAAGCAACAGATTTTCTCCTTTGAAATCAAGTAGTGCAAGATTCCACAATGGCTTGTCCAGGAATGAAAATTTTGAAAATATTGAGGATATAGAAAGGAAGAGATTGTTCGAATCCAAGTTTACTACAGTTGACAGAAGTAATTCTGTTTCAAGTTCAAGCTTAAATTCATCAAAAATGATTAATCCTGCATCGAAGAGATCAATGTCTGAGATCACGATTTTTTCAAGGTTCAGACAGCTAAGTGTGAGGAACAAAACAAGAGAATCTACATCCCCTGGGAATTGTGCAACAGATGAGAGAATCAGAAAGCTTTGGCTGCCAATAGCACGGCGAACAATACAATGGTTTGCCGGTCAAGAAGGAAACATACAACAATTAGAGTACCAAAGACAATCATCAAATGTGTGATCTTCATAGTTGCAGAATCTTTACAAGTTTAATTTGTAGATTTTCACATGTTAGTAGCTTTCAAATTATAAGATGACATGAGATTTGGTAGTGACACTGTTACATAGTTGTTGTTGCCACTTGTGTTACTTAAGTTAGGGTAAAAAGTGTGTCCAACTTATTATTCTATATTTACAACAACAGGAAATAGTTGGTTTACATCGATCCCGATTCTTACAAGAAAACTAAATAAGGAAAACCCGCCCCCAACACTTCCCCTCAAGCAGGTTTGACTAGCAACAACTCTATTGTTGTTGCTAGTTGTTTTGTAGGCTTCACATACAAAAACTCCATTGTTTTCTCTTCAAATTTCTCATATATGAAATTTTGCAATCAAGCTCTACATGTTTATTATGATCATGTTGTATCGGATTCTCCATAATTTTCATAGTTTACTGGTTATCACAATATAATTTCATATATAGCTCCTTTAAGAAAAAACAAAGCTCCCCCATAAGCCTTTCTAACTGTAATAGTTCTTGAGTACCTTTAATCATTTCTCTATATTCAGCTTCTAATAAAACAAACTTTTGTTTTTTACTTTTCCAACTAACTAGATTATCTTCAAGAAAAGTGAAGTACCCGGTTGTTGAACATTGTCTATATCCTTCTGCACCCCAATCTCAATTACAATATCTAGTAATTGTTTTATGGTTATGCTTAGAAAACTTAAGACCTTTTCCAAGTTTCAACTTCAAATACCGCAAAATTCCCCAATCTGAATCACAATATCTAGTAATGGTTTTATGATTATGCTTAGAAAACATAAGATCTTTTCCAAGTTTCAACTTCAAATATCACAAAATTTTAAATAACAGCATTCGTATGAACTTCACTCGGATAGTTTAGAATAATTAGGAAACTTAAACTATTAGTTAATCAATCTTTTTCATATATATGTGTAGGGCAATATACAATAGTAATGGTAAAAGTTATCACACAAGAGTATGATTATAATATTTCATATATAAATACATTCTATAATACGGATTATGCACAAAGTTACTTACCACATTAAAAGCATAAGAAATATTTTTTCAACTTGTGATAAGTAAATCGGTTGAACCATTAGTCTTTGATATCTTTCCTTGTTAGTAGGAACTTGATGAAGAAGTTTTTTAAAGCTATGATTTTACTTTATAAGTGTATCAATAGGTTGGTATTCAAGTATATCTGTCTCCTTTAATAAATCTAAAATATATTTTTATTGTGACAAGAATATTCCTTGCACAAACATAATAGCTTTGATATCCAAGAAAAACTTTAAACCTCCAAGGTTTTTCATGTCGAATTTAGATGCTAAATGAGTCTTTAATTTTAACATCTCATCAATATCATTATCAGTAACAACCATGACATCCACATAGATGATAAATGCACTTATTATACCATTCTATCTCTTCAAAAACAACATATGATATGTGTTGCTTTGATTATAACCATATTTCTTTATAGGTAGCCAAAATGATTTGATTCATGCTCTTGGTGATTATTTTAAATCATACAATGTTTTTTTTTAACTTAAACACCAAGTTTGTATTGCCTGAAGCATTGTACCCAAGTGGCATTTCCATATAGATTTCTTCAGATAAATCTCCATGCAAAAAAGCTTTTTTTTGCATCATCATGTTGTAATGGCCGGTCAAAGTTTGCGGCAACAAATAATAAAACCCAAACAATATTTAACTTTATAACAGGTGTAAAAGTCTCTTGATAATCAATATAATAAGTTTGTGTATAGTCACAAGCAATTAACATTGCTTTATATTGATTAATAGTGTCATTTGGTTTATGTTTTATAGTGAATATCTATTTACATCCAACAAGTTTCTTTCCTTCTGGCAAGGTCACAATGCTGATGAATTTCGCAAGTGCATGAATTGTAACAAGTAATAAAATGATGAGTAGAGTATTGTCCCATGAGGATTTTCAAAAATTATTACTAGCTACTAAAATCTTTTTAAATTTTGATCTATTTGAGGGATCAAGTGAGATAGTTTACAAAATAAAAATTAATGATTAAAAGCAAACAACCAACTAATTAAGTAGTATTGAATTCAATTCTAATAGATTCTAGGATTTCTAACTTACTGTAACTATTTCTATGTGAATTTTGTCAATTGAATTAATTATTCTTAGTGTTGATAATCAAGTTTTTCTAATTTAAATACTAATCTTTCTCAAGCATCAATGAAATATTTCGACAAGCAAACTTCATATACTCTACGAAATTTCTGAACTTATCAAAATTTATTATGTTCCTTAAAACCTTTAAAGATTACAATAGTTCTAAAGATATCTTTATCCTATAGATTCTTTAAGGTATTTCAAACAATAGCTAAAATAATTATCACTTTTAAATCTCAAATTAATTCTCAAATCATGCAAACGTTGGCCAAACTTACACAAACGTTAATCATAGAATAAAACATTCAACAACTAGTTTATTAATTTAATAAAAGAAATTGTTCACATATTCATAATTAGTTTATATAACAAACCGTAGAATAAGAGTCTTCTACATGACCAAAGTAAAGGGAAACAAACTTGATACGATGAACATCACTCAAGAGTGGGGGTTGGCAATAGAGCTGTTAGATGTCTTCTAATCTGTTTTGATTTTTTTCACCTTTGTTTTGCTCTGTTCTCGTCTATTCTTAATGCCATCTCTTCTCTTTTTTTTTTCTGTATTTTAGGGTCCCACTCTCTAGTTGATGCTGCTCTCAAAAGAATATCTCTATAATCTAGCCTTTTTTTTTTTAAGAATGGAAAGAATGTTAGTTTCCCTCTTTGCCTCAGATTCTTTCTTATCCAGGTATTGCGGGCCAGATTTGGGGTAGAAAACGTGCAAATTAAGATTTTTCTATTTCTGGAGAATTTGTAGGAATTCAAATTTCTTTCCAACAAAGCTGATCTTACAATTTTTAGAGCTCTAACACTTGAGATATAGGCCATAACCCGAGACAATGCCTGGATTGTAGGAAGTTCGAGTCTAAATCGGACTCTGTCTTTCTACTTGCTTTTTGGGCTTTAAATCATCAAAATTGAGTATTATGCTCTCATATGATTTATAGATCTATGTCTTAAATTTTTAAAATGGTGATGAACACCTAAAACGGAGTTGTATAACTCCCGTTACAACCAAAAAATCAATCAGTGCTCAGCTTTAATTTCAAATTCTACCTACTCCAATAATTTAGTATCTGAAAACACATTAATTTCCCACGAGGTTAATAGTTCAAAAAGACATCCAAAATCCTAATTAACTTGTGCAACACAAACAAAATATTTTAAAATAAAGCAAGAATAATAAAAAAAAAATATGCATGCAATAAATCCCTTATCACAAAACATTCCACATTTAGTTTTTTTCTAGTGCTTGCATCTTCTTAGTCGTGGATTTTATCTGTTTTTGGATCATTTAAGGGTTTTTATATCCTTGTGGGAATGGAGACAATTAACTTTTAATTCAGAAAACCTTGAATAGCATAAATGCTTAGTAAAGACATAATTAGCAATATGATACTTTACATTCTTTGAGTTTTCTAGTGAATATCTCTCTTGTGGTTTTGGTTTTCCTTGATTACTCTAATGAGGTAATTAATACTTATTAGTATCCTTAGAAATAACAATTTTCTAATTATCTTTAATTAAAGTGTTAGTATTATCCTTATAGTCGATACATATCTTAGGAACTTCAATTGAGAAAGAATTATTAGTGGGTAATATAAATATAGAGGATTTTTCATGGTTACATTTATAGTGGGTAATAAAAATATCTTAGAAACTTCAATTTGCAAATAAGGTAACATTTATAGTTATATAGAATCGTTGAGTAGAAGGATGATAACACATGTAGCCCTTTTTTACATGGCAAATACCCAAAAAAACACACATTTCACAACACATGAAGTAAGCTTTCTCCGTTGATGTTTATAAGGTGATCAAATACAACACATCTAAAAATTGTTGGTGTTAATGCTAAGTTGGAAGAGATATTAACATAAGTAGAAAGTTTTACCGAATGAGTTTGAAGTAGAGAACACTACTAGGTACACAATTCATAAGATAAAAGACATACAAAACTATGTCTTATTAGGAAGTAAGTTGTATATGAGCACTAGTTGTATATGCTACACCATCTTGCTAGGGTGTAAAAGAACATGCCTTTTCATGGATAATATCATGATCTTGGAAATAGTCG
>Ga0325402_1000107_pt1 | contig 41010 bp, 21 predicted proteins | sample PopdelMetagenome_22_FD_207212 | JGI IMG/M metagenome (GOLD analysis project Ga0325402, IMG submission 207212) | Populus deltoides microbial communities from Bellville, Georgia, United States - Xylem-PdKOR-R3 | ecosystem: Host-associated > Plants > Phyllosphere > Stem > Wood/Secondary xylem... | reverse complement strand
TTCCCTCAATTTCATGTACCCAATTCTTTTAAATCTACCAACACACCCCTTTGCTCCCTTTAATCATGAATTTTTATGGAGTTTATGACAATTTCTTACAAACAAATTAGTTTTCTCTTCCTCCCATTTCAGCTTGAATGGTCGGCTGCTTTTGGCTTCCAAGGGAAGCCAAATGGCCTTTTATATGGTGTAGTAATAGTTAAAATTACTACAATGTCTATTTTGTTTAATTTCAGGTGTTTTTCGTCTCATTGGTTATCCCATCACTGTCTATTTTAAAGGTCAACCTTATTCAAGTCTAGATACATTACCAAATGCCTCCAATATATTTTTATTTATTTATTTTATAGGTATTTACAATCTCCCCTGCTAATAAATAAATTTCATCCTTAAAATTTGAAATTTCATACCCGAGTCTAAAAATAATCCTAGATGCTTATTCTTCATTTTCGATTCCTTTTCCCAAGTTTCTTCTTCCATTTAGAAACTTCTCTATAATACTTTCATTATCGGTACTACCTTGTTTCTTAGATCCTTTTTGCTGAAATCTATGATCTTCACTGGTTTGACTTCAAGGGTCAAATCTTCCTTGACTTCTAAAGGAGTTTGTGGCAACTCCCGATTTGGGTCCACCTCTACCTTATGTAGCAAGGACACATGAAAAATGTTGTGTTTTAGATAAATATGGCGGTAATGTCAATCTATAAGTTACGAGCCCTATCCTTTCAACAACTTCAAAGGGCCCAATATATCTTAGAGCTAACTTCCCTTTCATACCACAACAAATAAAATTTTTTCAAGGTGCTACCTTTAAGAACACTTTATCCCCAAGTTGAAATTTCAATAGCCTCCTTTGATTGTCAGCATAACTTTTTTGTCTATCTTGTGTAACTTTCATTCTTTCCTTAATCACTCTTACTTTGTCAATATCAATCTGCACTAATTCAGGCCTAATCAACTTCTTATCGCCAACTTCTTCTCAACACAATGGAGTCCGACACTTCTTGTCATACAAGGCTTTATATGGATTCATTCCTATAATAGCCTGATAACTATTATTGTATGTCAATTCTACCAGCGGCAAAAGATCCTCCCAATTACCCTTGAATATATACAAGCTTTTAAAAGATCTTTGAGAGTTTGTATATTTCTTTCTAACTATCCATCTATTTGTGGGTAAAATGTAATATTTTGATCCAGATAGTCCTCAAAGCTCACTTTAGACTTGGCTACAACCTTGAAGTGAACCTTGGATTTCGGTCTAACACTATTAACATCGACACCACATGCAATCTTGTCACTTCATTTACGTATAGCCGTGCTAGTTTATCCATTGAATCCATCATCTTTACCAGTAAAAATAAAGCAGTCTTAGTCAGCTTATCCACATTTACCTAGATGACATCACTATTTTTTCTCTCTGGGTAATCTAGACTCAAAATTCTAGTGATATTCTCTCATTTCCACTCTGGAATCACCAAAGGCTGTAGTTTCCCAGCGAGTTTATGATGTTCCACCTTTATTTGTTGAAAAAACCCATATCTTGCTAGATACTCTATTATTTCCCTTTTAATATTAGGCCACCAATAGAATTCCTTCAAGTCTTGAAATATTTTAGTACTTCTAGGATGCACCGTAAGTCTTGATTCATAAGCCTCTCTCAATATTTCTTCCTTAAGGGCCTTATCTTCTAGCAAGTAAATTCATCTTCCCATGGCAACTAGTTCATCATTTAACATTTGAAAAATGGTTTCAACCCTTTGATTTGCCTTGTTTATAACCTTCTCTACTTCCATATCCCTTTATTGTGCCTCAAATATCTTATCTCAGAGCACTAACTATATTTTAATTTGGGCTAACAAGGATCCTTTAGGCCCCACACTCAATTGCAAACTCATCCTTTATAGTTCTGCCAGTAATGTTTCATGTTGAGTTTCTAAATGACATACCACAACATTTCCCTTCTTGATTAAAGCATTTGCTACCATATTAGCATTTCTTAGATGGTAGTTGATCACACAATTATAATTCTTGGTTAGTTCTATTCAACATCTTTGTCGTATGTTTAATTTCTTATGTGACATTAAGTATTCCTTCTACGATATATGGTCTGTAAAAATCTAGACCCAGGACTCATATAGATAATATCTCCACACTTAAAGAGCAAACACCACTACTGTTTTTCCTTTACTCTTTTGTCGAAGTTTTTATGGCTTTCAATTTTATCCTTCAAATCAAGTTTATGATTTTTTTCCTATGATAATAATGATTTCAATTTGATCCATTTTCTTTTGATTTCTTATTGTTTTCCTTAGCTTGTTTATCAAGGTTTTTATAGTTTTCAATTATATCCTTGAAATCAAGTTCATAGTTTTTATTTTTTCAATAATAGTAGTAGTAGTAGTAATAGTAATAATGATGGTATTACTTATTAATAACAATAGTGATAGTGATTTTTATTTTTATTTTTTGAATTGCTATTTTTTAAAAAAAAAATTGTATGATTAATATTATTTTTTTAATTTCATTCTTTAATATTTAATTTTTTGAGAATTGAGCTTCGTGATTTTTCTAGATTAGGTGCTTCAAGTTTAATTACTCGGGTCACGAGTTTAAAAAGTTAATATATTTTTTTTAAAAGACTTTATAATTCTTTTTATTTTTAATCGGGTTATTTTAGTCACATAATTTGGATCATAGATTTTGATGGAATGTTTCATGTTGGCTTAGCTTTAATTAGCATTTTTACATATTTGTCATAAATAGTTTTTTATACCTTTTTTTTTTATTTTCAATACTTTAACATTATTTTTTATTTAAAAAAATAGTCTAGCTTCGCGGTGATACGCGTGCACAGATGCTAGTTTTATCTAGAAAAATAAACAAAACGACATTCAAACAGAGTAGGCCTAAACTGAATTGGCCAATTCTACTTGCAAAGTACATGAATATAAATAAAGAGTTAGATATTACAATTTTTACAGTCCTAATAAAACTAAAATTATTGTATTTGAACCCGTGTTAAATTAGAAGTTCAATCCAAATTTGCTTTATATTTATAATTAATAATATTTTAAGTAATTTCTATATTGATTTTCTTAAAATATCATTTAGTGAAGGACATAAGGTAATTGTACCAAAGAATCCATCAAGTTATTCATTTTATACATAAGAGAAATAATGAAGATTGAATACAGTACGCACCTTGAAAGTCCTCTAAAAAAAATTATTAACAAAGCCATTTAGGTAAGGAAAAACATTGTATGCATAGACTCATTTGCATTATTTATTGGAATTGTATAATAATGTATCTTTTCACAAAATTCATTAATCATTACCAAATTAATCAGGGACAAATAAGTTTTTTTTTTCATTTTAAAAGCACAATACAGCAACTAAAATGCCCTTGAATTTAAAGATTTTAAAACTAGTGTCCAAGATCTTTTTTTTATTTTCACAAATTTTTTTGTTATTATTAAATTAACTGATGGGCAATTTGATATTTGGTTAAATATAAAAATAAAAAATAAAAACACATAAGAGAAATAGTGAAGATTGAAGACCAAGTACCTCACCCTTGGAAGTCCTCTAAAAAATATATTAACAAAAGCCATTTAGATAAGGAAAAACATTGTATACATAGACTCATTTGCATTATTCATTGGAATTGTATAATAATGTATTTGTCCTTCACACCTAAAAATATTGAATAGGTTGTTGGGGGTATTAAAGTCTTTTCACAAGACTCGTTAATTATTACTAAATTAATCAAGGATAAATAAGTTTTGTTTTTTTCATTTCAAAAGCACAATGCAGCAATTAAATGCTCTTGGAAGGAAAGATTTTAAAACTAGTGTCTAAGGTCTTTTTCTAATTTTCACAAATTTTTTTTTTGTTATTATCAAGTTAGTTGAGGGAAATTTTGGTATTCAATTAAATAAAAAAATAAAAAGCATGGTGAAACGACCAAAATGTCCTTCAAAGAAAAAAATTTAAAATTAGAACCCAAAGACTTTTTTATATTTTCATAATGGTTTTTTTTGTTATTACCATATCAACTGAGGGTAAATTTGGTATTTGAGTAAATATAAAAAATAAAAAGTGGTTGACGTGTGCGTTTGTGTGGGAAGAACCTGTGCCCTTCAGGAGATGCATGTGGCGCCTCCTAATGGCCAAAATAAAATTTATTTTATATATCAATTTTTATTTTTATTTTTTTAATTATAATTTTTTTTTGAATCCTTTGTATAATTGAATTTATTTTATATATCAATGTTGTTCCCTATTATTTTTATTACAATTTTTGTTTTGAATCCTTTTGTATAATTAAAATTATTTTTTTAATTTTATCTTTTAACATTTAATTAATTGAGGATTGGACTTTATAATTTTTTTAGATAGGGTGCTTCGCGTCTAATGACTTAGATCACAGGTTCGAGAAGTTAATGCGAGTTGACATTGATTTTTTATTAAAAAAAAGGGCTTTGTGATTTTCTTTATTTTTTTCTATTGGATTATCTAAATCTTATGACTTGGGCTGCAGGTTTGGTGAGATAACCTGAGTTGACTCAATCTTAACTACTAGGATTATAGATTTAACATACTAACTCAAGTTAACTAGGCCATGTGTTTTAGATCATTTTTTTTTACCTCATTTCATCATTTTGTATTTAATAAATTAATACTTGACTCGGTCCTTTTTTTAAAAAAAAATCAAGATTATCACGACAAGGTTTTTTTTTTAATATTTATTTATTATTATTGTTTTTTTATCTAATTTAAATAAAACCAACTTATTTAACCTAAATCATAATTTTTTTTTTCAAAAAAAACATTTACAACAGTTGAAATTTAACCTAACCTGCATTAGTGCGGGTGAACCTAGTAAGCAAGGAACGCTTGAAAATGGCGAAGGCTTGGGGGCGGTGCAGTGTCCACTCGCTGTTTTATTCTCTTATTAAAAACCTCACAGCATTCAGGCCTGGCCCTCATGAAGTCCTGCGACCAAGCCAGGCAGCCCTAGTGCCTACAACTACAAGCCTACTACACCCTTTTCGTTTACATATTTGTTCCATTTTTTTGGAGGGAAAAAAAAACAGAATTCTATTTCCTCCTCCCTATCATTTCCATGTACAATTTTATTTTTTTATTGATCTTTTGTTGCTCTGTATATTTTAGCAACACACATTAATAAAAAGTAATTAAGAAAAAACGTTTTTTTTTTTAATTTGCAATACATATTTTAGCTCCTGATTTTTTTCATCATGGAAAAGTCTTTAGACGATGACTCATAAGAAATCATGCATGTCCTTAAAAAAAAAAAGGTTTTCTTTGCTAAAAGGTACTCAACCGTGAGGTACTACAGATCAAAATACTAGATACTACGAGTCCCTAAACAAAAAAATTCATACCACTATTTTAGAAATGAAGACTCGCAGCTTGTTTTTTTTTTTTTTTTAAAAAAAAGAGTAAAATACATTGTTTTGAAAAAGAAAAAGATGAAGAAAAAGCAAAGGCAAACCTGCTCGTTTCAACATGAATGCCTGCAGAACCAATGCGAAAACTTTGCGGCACCAATCAAGCTTTTCCTCACCAAAAATGGCAATGCAGCGATAGAATTGCTAAATCAACCCTGAAAGCTATTTAACATTCTGCTTTATTGCCATTGGTTGCTCGGTAAAATTGCTAAATCCAACTCATCCAAGGATGCTGATAGAATTTCCCACTTGTGCATATGAGACTATTTATGAATTGCTTCATTCTTCAACACCGCACTCAGAAATCTAGTTCTTCAGGAAATTTGTCCATCCCCAAGAAAACATACTGCATCTCCTCTTTCCATGTCTGCATATCTCTCAATCATTAGCCATGATAAGATTGCATAGCAAGTTACCAGATACTTTAAAAACATACCTCGTGTCGAAAGACAATCCTTATATCGGGAACGTTTGACTTGTGAATGTTGTTTCCTTCTGGCCCTCGCAAAAAATATTTGCTACCCAACCAATGTAACTGCAGTAAAAACCCAAAGAAGGATCCTCTCAACCTTACTCTACAAGCTATATGGTGTTTTAAAAACAAAATATCACTCATAATTCTTTTAAACTTGAAATGAAAATAAATGTCCTTTCAAATACTTACAATATAACCTCGATAAATTAATAACCTTGAATAATATTTTTGTTCAGTCCCGACTTAAATTTAAAGTTTAAATAATATCTCGATTAATTAATAAATTTTCATGGTTCCAAGAGTTTAACTGTATTTGAGAGTTATCCTTTAAATCTAATGCCATGAGTTTCACATAACAGTAGAGGTTACTTTGGAAACTTGAATGAACATTTATTTTTTCTTCTCACTAACATGTTTACTACCAACATTCGTTTCTCCTATTTTGCAATTTTCTCACCTTTGCCGCATGGGAAAATCCAGATTGATAAACAGAATTTCTCGCTATCTCGCATAGGTCACATGCACTGAGCTTCCATACCTGAAAAAAGAACAGAATTCTATAACATGCACCACTACAACTGAAATTACAAATAATAAATATGGAACTACCGAACCTTTGCTGCAACACTGTACTCTTCCACTAGCGGTTCTTTTGTTAAATGAATTTGCAAGGGGTCATCAGTTGAGAGAGAAACATTCAAGCCACGCTGGAAGAATATAGGAAATGGGTTGTGATGATAGTTCAGGAAAAGGGAATTATTGCTCAATGGTGACATAGCCAATCCAATCTGGAAATAAAAGTGACAGTTGTTAATCATCGGAGCATTTTCCAACTTATGTATATACAACTGCATAAGATGCAAGATGACAGAAAAGAAAAGAAAATAAAAGAAAAGAAAAGGAAAATATTTCTACTCTGGAGTTTTTTAAAAGAGAAAGGACTAGGAAGTTCAAAATCAATAGTAATTTCACCAAGGTGAAGCACTAGTGCAAAGTCAAATGAAGAACATAAACATGTGTCTCTAGGATATTAGATGGCAGATAACAGTTTTTTCCCCTAGCAACAGGAACATATATTAAGATATGCAATAATACAACGATGCTAAATGGAAGAAGATTTCTTCCTGATAATACAATGTTTCGTTGCAAATCACAAGCATATTCCATTATTTCAACTGCATGTTTCCCAGAGTCAAGTGGAGCTAACCTGAGCAAGGTAATACAAATATTGCAAGACAGGGGATTTCCGCAAATTGATCCCATGAGATATATTATTGCATAGAAGGAATGCAGCAGCCAAATGGTCAACATCACCAGCCTGCATATTGTACTGATCGTCAGCAGCTCAGCAATCCAAGCAAAAATAAAAGACAGATCAAGAAGAGCAATAACCTCTCCACAGTGTGGACGAAATTTGATTGTAGGCAATCCTTTTGATTCGCGAAGCTGGAAAAGTTGGAGAACAAAACAATTGGAACATGATCAGCATAAAAGGTTTTCCTTCCTTTTATTTTCTATTTTCCAAGAAAGAGCAACATGAAGGTGTAATAAACAAACAAATAAAGCAAACATTGCCATCCAACAAAATTAACCAAATGAGTTCTTGACTAATGCATTTGTCCTAGGCAAATCAACCTGTTAAGTAATTGCTCAAAAATATTCCTCCTGCCAAAATGAAATTGAGGCAACAAATTTATCTAGCATTCTGGTAAGAATAGGGGATATTGCGTGGTGAGATCTTGGGGCTTGCAACACAAGCAGCATGTTCAATCTTGTAAGCATCCATTTCATTAAAAATGCTGAGAGGACTGTCCCAAAAGTTTCCATCCCACTTCAGTAGGACCATAATTTGACAATGGCCTTTTCTGGTTATTTTGATAAATGAACTTGATGAATTAATAAGTCCAGTACTATAATTTGCTTTATATATCACCACATATCCTGGAGATCATCATGCAAAAGTTATAGACTACATGCATCAGCCAACTATACAGCAAGGCAACTTATGTCATATTCTTTAATGAGGTAAAAAATCTGGGATAAACATTCAATTAATTGTTAGTGGTATACCTTTCTCAAAGATGTTTCATTGTGTTTCTGAAGAGACAGGTTGCCAGTAGTAGAAAGGAGATATTGAGAAGAGGTGCAATGGAAAACAGGAACAAACAAACAAAAAAAGGAAAGAAAAATAAGCTAAAAGAGATTATGTTGTTGAAATTTCAACCAGCCCCCCTCAATTGGGTGAAATTCCCTCCCTTTCCCTAACTGAACGAACCAAAAAGGGGGAACAATTGTAGCAAAAACCATTCCTCTATTTTACTACCAGACCAAACTCACCCTTGAGAGTAGAAACTATCGTACTACTATGGAGCTTGCTATAACATTGAACTCGTATCAACATTAATACACCCAATAACTAGACAGAAACAAGCTACATAAAGCATTGTTAAAGAAATCAAAAAGTAGCAAGCAATGCACACCTTGTTAAGAGTATACAAGTTCGCATAACAGTAATATGCATAATAGGAATATGCTGGATTAAACTCATTGGTCCATTCAGCTGGCTTTGGCATGTGTTTAGTTGGACGCCTTTCTGGTCTGCTTTCATCATCAACAATATCTAATCCCACAACCTGCATGAAGATAAGAGCATTAATTTAATTCTCAGAGGATGGTCTCTAACATTTCAGCATGTTGAGGCAGACCTTTTTCTAATAAATGGGTTGTGAATTACACAAGCAAAAGCACAGCCGAGATAAAGAAATAAATTTTAAAAAAAAATCATGTTTGTTGGACCAAAGAGGAAAACATGAACTTCCTAACTATATCCACTAAAAACTACATGCCAATCAAATTATTACGGATATACAATATGTTCAAATAAGAGAAACTATGAGATAAATTTACCTGCATTAAAAAAACATGTAGTTGAGGATGGGAGCTCGGATTGATTGTAACTTCGAATAGTGGAATGAAAACATTATCAAGAATATTCTGGAACGAAGTAACTGTTCCCATTTGCTTGTATACATTGTAAAGCCGTGGAAGCTGCTCGAACAAGATTTTTATTAAAAAGAAAAAAAAAAGTGGTGAAGTTAACAGGAAAACCCAATAAAGATTTCACTCCAAGCAAACTCATGAATTGTTACCAGTGAGGACTTGATTCTAGAACACTTAAATTAGCCTAGAACAGTGATGCTCCAAGTGATACTGATGCAACATATTCAATTTTGTCAACTTATTTCTAAAAATAGATAAACAATGCCACATGATAGTTCAAGACTTCGATTTACTAAAAAAAAAAGGCTTAGAATCTTTTGTTCCAATATAAATGTTGTAAATATGGTAAATCAATTATAGGATTGATTATTGTTCTAAATAGAGTAAGTCAACTATAGGTGTCAGTTATAGGGTTGATTGCAGGGCTGATTTATATGCATTCAATTATAGCTTGATTCTAGGGATTTATATTAATCCTAGACCTGTATATATACATATTGTACTCATGCATCAAGAATAAAAGAAAGATCATTTTCATACTCACAATTCTACATGGTATCAGAGCCATAGGATTCTTTTTTCTTTAGCGTGGCCCAATCGAGTCACAATTTTTTTCTCTACTGTTGGTTGTCCTGCTTTGAGTGCAGTAATGGCAGAGGGTAGGAACACAGAAGTGCAAACTGTGATTTCTGATGTTGTTCCTATGACAACAAAAATCACAGAGCACAAACTGAATAATACCAATTATTTGAATTGGAGCAAAACAGTGCGAATGTATCTTCGTAGTATTGATAAAAATGATCACCTTGTTGATGATCCACCATCTGATGCTGCAACAAAGAAGGCATGGTTGAGAGATGATGCCAGAATTTTCCTGCAGATTCGAAATTCTATTGGTACTGAAGTGATTGGTCTAGTTAATCACTGTGAATTTGTTAAAGATCTACTAGATTATTTGGCTTTCTTATACTCTGGCAAAGGAAATATCTCTCGTATATATGATGTGTGTAAGGAGTTTTATCGCCCAGAGAAGCAAGACATGTCTCTCACTGAAAATTTTATGGATTTTAAACGGGTATACGAGGAGCTGAATTCTCTTCTTCCTTTTAGTACTGATGTGAAAACTCAGTAGTCTCAACATGAGCAGACGGCTGTTATGAGTTTCCTTGCAGGTCTGCCACCAGAATTTGATGTTGCTTGAACACAGATTCTTTCTAGTCCGGAGATAACCACTCTTCGTGACACCTTTATAAGAATCTTGCGTTCAGAGGGATCTCGATCTGCCCCTATTGTCACTAGTGCCCTTGTGAGTCGTGGAACTTCAAATGAAGCTGGTCGAGGAAGTCGAGATAGTCGAGGCAGTCGTACGAATACTGGTTTTCAAGGCAGTTGGAGTGGTGGCGGCTTAGGTAGAAATGCTGGTCATAACAAACCAGTTTGTTATTACTGTGATGAACCTGGTCATACAAGACGTACTTGTTGGAAGCTTCATGGTAAACCTCAGCAGCAAGCCCAAGTTGCTAATATTGCAACTCAAGGAATCAGCCATGTATCTACAGTGTCTTCATCTAATGATAAGTCTATGCTTGTCTCTGCTGATGAATTTGCTCGCTTCACTCAATACCAAGCCTCACTAAAGTCCAATCCTTCTACAATTGATGAGTCAGGTAAACCCACTACATGTCTTGTGTCATCCTCTAGCAAATGGGTCATTGATTCGGGTGCTACAGACCATATGACAGGTGACAGGTATTCTTTCCCCTTCTAAACCTTACAAAAATCTTCAAAATCTTCCTAGTGTTACTTTGGCTGATGGGTCAACCACTTCTATTATTGGTTATGGAACAATCTCTCTCCTACATCATCTCTTTCATTATCCTCTGTCTTGTGTTTGCCCAACTTTTCCTTCAATTTACTCTCTGTTAGTCAAATCACTAAGGCTCTCAATTGTTGTGTCTTATTTTTCTCTGACCTTTGTTTATTTCAGGATCTTATGACGGGGAAGATTATTGGTAGAGGACGTGAATCTGGTGGTCTTTATGTGCTTGAAACTACTATCCCAAAAATGCCAAATCCGAAAGTGCCAAAACTTGTTGCTTGTTCCAGTACTATGACACCTCTCGAACTTCACTATCGGTTAGGGCATCCTTCGTTACCCATTTTAAAAAAATTGTTTCCTCATTTCCAAAAGTTATCTCATTTACATTGTAAGTCTTGTCAATTTGCCAAACATCATTGCTCTTCATATGTACCAAGAGTTAATAAACGGGCTACGTCCCCCTTTGAGTTAATACATTCTGATGTTTGGGGTCCTTGTCCAGTACTTTCTAAGTCTGGATTTTGATATTTTGTCACTTTTATTGATGACTATTCTCGTGTCACTTGGTTATATTTAATGAGAAATAGATCAGAATTACTCTCTATATTTAGTGCCTTTTGTGCTGAAATAAAAACTCAATTTAATGTTTCTGTGCGCATTTTACGAAGTGATAATGCAAAAGAGTATTTTTCCAAGCCTTTTAATTCCTATGTCACAAAATGGAATTCTTCATCAGTCTTCATATGTTGACACCCCACCTCAAAATGGTGTTGCAGAACATAAAAATAGACATTTATTAGAAGTTGCTAGAGCCCTCCTTTTTCAAATGAATGTCCCTAAACAGTTTTGGGCGGATGCAGTTTCGACTGCTTGTTTTTTAATTAATCGTATGCCCTCATCTGTTTTGGCTGGTGCTACTCCTCATTCTATTTTGTTTCCTTCTCATTCCTTATTTCCAATTGAACCACACATTTTTTGTTGTACTTGTTTTATTCGTGATGTTCAGCCTGGCGTGTCTAAACTAGATCCTAAGTCTCTGAAGTGTGTCCTTTTAGGGTATTCTCGTCTACAGAAAGGGTATCGATGTTACTCTCCTGAGTTGGATCGTTATTTGGTGTCATCTGATATTTCATTTTTTGAAACCACTCCATTCTTTCCCATGTCGAAAATTTATAATTGTGAGGGGGAGAATGATGATATTCTAGTGTACAATATCACCACTACTATTAACCATGCTTCCTCAAATGACCCAGTTCCCATAAAACCAGTCATCACCCAAGTGTATTCTCGACGTCCTCCACCAGACAACTCACGTCCTCCACCAACTCCTACGTCTACAGATCCTAGTCTCGATCTTCCTATTGCTGTTCGTAAAGGTAAAAGACAATGTACTCATCCTATCTCATCGTTTGATTCTTATATACATTTGTCTCCTTTGCGTTGCTTTATTGCTTCTTTAGACTATATCTGTTCCCAAAACTTTAGTTGAGGCTTTGTCTCATCCTAGTTGGCGAGCTGCTCTGGAAGAAGAGATGAGAGCTTTAGACGATAATGGCACTTGGGAACTCGTAGACTTACCAGCAAGAAAACTAACTATTGGTTGTAAATGGGTGTTTGTTGTCAAAGTCAATCCTGATGGGTCTGTGGCTCGTCTTAAATCCCATCTTGTTGCCAAAGGATATGCTCAAACATATGGGGTAGATTATTCTGATACTTCTCTCCAGTGGCTAAACTTGTATCTGTTCGTTTATTTATGTCTATTGCTGCTACTAATGATTGGCCTTTACACCAGTTAGATATCAAGAATGCATTTCTTCACGGTGATCTGAAGGAAGAAGTGGATATGGAGCAACCACCTGGGTTTGTTGCTCAGGGGGAGTCTAGTAAGGTTTGTCGACTTCGAAAGTCCTTGTATGGGTTAAAACAGAGTCCACGTGCTTGGTTTGGGCGATTCAGTGAGGTTATTCAAGAATTTGGTATGAAGAAGAGTAAGTGTGATCATTCGGTATTCTACCAACAATCTGAAGTTGGCTTTATCTTGTTGGTTGGGTATGTTGACGATATTGTTATCACTGGTAGTGACAGTAAAGGCATCTCAGCTCTTAAGTCTTTTCTTCAAGCAAATTTCCAAACTAAAGATTTGGGGATGCTAAGGTATTTTTTAGGTATTGAAGTTACAAAGTGTAAGAAGGGTATCTTTCTATCTCAAAGAAAGTATATTCTTGATCTTTTGACAGAAACTGGAAAGTTGGGTGCCAAACCTTGTAGTGCACCAATGGTCACCAACACACAACTTACAGCAGAAGATGGTGAGCCGTTTGCAGATCCTGAGATGTATCGTCGATTAGTTGGCAAGTTAAATTATCTAACGGTGACTTGTCCTGACATTGCATATCCTGTTAGCATTGTGAGCCAGTTCAAGGCTTCCCCACGAACCACCCATTGGGCAGCCTTGGAACAGATTTTGTGTTATCTTAAAGGAGCTCCAGGGCGTGGTATATGGTATAGAAATCATGGTCATACTGGTCATACTCATATCGAATGTTTCTCAGATGCAGATTGGGCAGGTTCTAAAATTGATAGAAGATCTACTACAGGTTATTGTGTTTTTGTTGGGGGAAACTTGGTGTCATGGAAAAGTAAGAAGCAAAATAGTCTCTCGTTCCAGTGCTGAATCAGAATATAGAGCCATGGCACAATCCACGTATGAACTTGTATGGATACAACAATTGCTCAATGAGATTGGTCTTGGTAGTTCACTACCAATGAAGTTATGGTGTGATAATTAAGTTGCTCTTCACATTGCATCAAATCCAGTTTTTCATGAAAGGACTAAGCATATTGAAATTGATTGTCACTTCATCCGTGAGAAAATTCAACAAAATGTGATCTCTACTAGTCATGTCAAAACTACAGAGCAGTTGGGTGATATCTTCACTAAAGCTTTGAGTGGTCCTAGGATTGAATATATTTGTAACAAGCTGGGTATGATTAACATATATGCTCCAGCTTGAGGGGGAGTGTTGTAAATATAGTAAATCAACTATAGGATTGATTATTGTTCTAAATAGAGTAAGTCAACTATAGGGCTGTCAGTTATAGGGCTGATTGCAGGGCTGATTTATATGCATTCAATTATAGCTTGATTCTAGGGATTTATATTAATCCTAGACCTGTATATATACATACTGTACTCATGCATCAAGAATAAGAGAAATATCATTTTCATACTCACAATTCTACAATAAACAATTTTTTCTTCCTAATATAAGGTATCTTGTGTTTAAATAAGTTTCTCATGGTCCAAAGTTCTGAGCAAATACATTCTAATGGTATGAATCATCATGCTCAGGAGTGGCCACTCTAATTAGTTGGGTGGATGAATGGCTCAACACACATAACAATGCAGCTTCCATAAGAAAAGGCACAACATTAAAAATTACCTGGATCAACCAAACAGCATTCTCACTGTAAATTGCATTATTAATGAACCAACTTGCCAACTGGTCCCATTCACTTTGTTTTCTCCCATATATGGATACTCTATACTCGGCCATCTGAGTTTATTGGATAACAAATTTTGGTGTCAATAATAATAAAAATGTTTTTATTAGAACTAAAGTCAATAACTTAGCTTACAGCTATTTGTAGCAATTCATAATCATTGGATACAAAATAATCAAATGATAACGGAGAGCATGTAAGGGAGCCTGACGAGCGTGACTAATGGCTTGTGGCAAGAGATGCAACTATCATCAATGGGCATGAGCATAGTTGCAAGGGGGCAGCCTAAGCCAGCCCTGGCAACATGAGAAATAAAAGGAGTTGATCCAGAGCATGACAAGAGAGAAAAACAAAAGGCAGACTGTAAAAGCAACCAGCAGCCAAACTGACAATTACAGGCTAGCAACATTGGTGATGATACCTCTGAAACTGCCATCCTGCCTAACATTATGGCTTATTAGGGACTAAAGGAGAGCCCAAATTAGTTTTACATAGTGCCCAAACCAGTAATGTCCATTGTTGAGGACCAACAAAAAGGATAGTTTAAATATGCCTATAGAATTCCTAAGCACGTTGCAAATAATTCCAAAGCTGTCCTGAAATAGTAAGGTATATTTTTTTGTCCAGTTTTTATATAAATCTTTTGAGCATCTTCATTCACCACTGATATACATCAAAAAACTTCCCAAAGCAAACTAAAAACCGTGACATATAATTTCCCCCGACCGCTAAAAGATCCAAATGTCAATAAAATCAAAATAAAAAAGCCTTATGCCATACAGCATCCAAGAGCAACAAAAGGTTCATTGATGCAGAGCCAAAAAACCATGCAAATACTTGCTCAAACTTGAGCAGCTAGAAAAAGATTTCATTGCACATGAATCAAGATTTTGGCCTCTGAAATCAATTTCTAGAACTTACAGGGAGCTTACAGACGTACATGCAGAAAATGAGAGGGAGAGAACTTGTGAAGAGATTTTTTTTTTTTTTTCCAGTTGTATATACATGCTGCCAAAAATATAAGAAGAAGAAAACTCCCTTTCCTACTTTGTGTACAGTACACAACATTTGTGCACATACTTTGAATGACTGAAGAATGAGAAAACAATTGTTAAGGTAGGATAGCAGGATATCAATGCACAAAGGGTCCACAAAGAGACAAAATATGAAACACAGGTGCTCCTTAGAATGTAAGGCATTATCTTTCAGGAAAAAGAAATGGAAAAACTAAAAGAATAGACAAGCACTGGATTGCGAAGCAAAACCTGGTATTTGCTTGCCTCAAGATCTGATAAAACTCTTTTTGTTACTTCAGCCAAGAAACGTCCTATCATAATTCAGTTAAAGTCAGCACACACTCTTTTTTCTGTCAAAAACAATCTAATAGAACACAGAAATTCACTTCATTAGATGTCTTCAAGTACCAAAAAAAGAGCAACCACAGAACAGTTCCTACAACTCCAAATATTTAACACAATTAAGCAAGTACCAATAGTTCAAAAAGAAGTCAAGTACATGCAGTGAAAACAAACATCAGAACAAAGACTTCGCTCGCAAAAATGGCCTAGTCAAAGAAAACAATTATGTAGCAATTTATTAGAATGGCTGTAAGTACTACACTAATAACCTTGAATGAGATTATCCTGCTTTAAAAAGATCTCTCTGAGTCTGCTTTGTCCACAAGGATTATATTTGAGGTTGAATTTATCAAAACGGTGAAAGGTGCTCTTATCAGCATGGACATCCAACAAATCAACATTCAAATCATACCTGACATGCAAGTTTAAAATGCTATATCAAAATCATTCCTCACAATGAGGATATTGATAAAAACATAACATATACACCCAATCAAATAGGATATCAATAGAACATAATACATACACAGTCAAATCTAAACTCTCAAAAACTTCATTTAGCGTCATGTATTTTCCATCTCTGAATATAACAACCTGCAAAACCAATGTACTTAGCACGTAATAAAAGGCATCTAAAGATAACATTGAAAGAAAGAAAATAAACAAAAATTATCTAACTAAATGATAACGCACCTGAGCTATTGTTACATAAGTTCTATTTACTTTGGATTGATCAACAAAGAGGTTTCCTCTTCAACGAATATGTTTCAATAATAGGTTTCTTACTGTAGGGGTTGAATTTCAGCTATGGGAAAATTGTGTAAGCGGGGAAGAAATGTAATCTCTGCATATTCTTGCTAAAAAGAACTAGTTCAAATTTGATACAGGGTCTAGTCTTATTTGGGATTTAGAGTATCAATTACAAGTTTTCTGTTATGTCTGCTTTCCTTTCCGTGCATAAAACGGAAGCACCTATTCTATGTTAATAGGAAGGGACTTTGAAAAATATAGTTATGCTTATTTTTGTTTAGTTTGAGGGTTGCGGCCCTCAGTGTTCTGCTTCTTCCCTTTCTTCTTGCTATTAGTAATCTCGGATTACTTATCACAACTAAAACAACAATTTCAAATCCTCCTTAATCAATCCCAACTCTACACACATCAAACCTCAATCCTGATTCCAACTTAAAAGCTCAACTTCTCCAAACCTAGCTCACCAAAAATATTTTGTGGTACACAAAATCTAAATTGTCCCACATCAATTTCGTATCAAAGATAAAGTGATACCTCCTCTTTTATTTCTTTCTCCAGCATCCAGGTTTTAAATTAATTACATAAAGTTTGAACACAATAAATGCTGCAGGTGGCAATATTAGGAATGTATAATCCTGTTAAGGTGTCTTATAAGGAGTCATTCATTCAATCAACCCAAGTTTTATTAGATCAATTGCATTAAGTCACAATGGAAGTGCTCTATCAAATATTGGTGTTTGTTGGATAATGTAATCATGATTAAAGAATCTGCCTTATTTGCTATATCAGCAAAGTGCTATTTCTGCAATGCTTTCTCTTAAGAGGCAAGATATCTACAATAACTACTGTCAAATGGATGTCCAGTTCTATAGCAATGTAGATGAAAAATTAGTTAAAGAAATAGAAGACTCCTTAGAGAATATTGCAAATTAATTTTTAAAGCAATTGCAATTACAAAACTCAAGAGAAAAGTGTTCCTTTGATAAGGAAGTAAACCAAGCAGTTTGACATGAAGGGGAAAAAAAAGGTTCAAGCTACATCAAATCTAAGACAAACATAGCTGGAATAGCACATACAGCCACCAGAAAGCGAAGATGATAAAAGCGCTATTGAAGAGAACTGTCAAGCATAGTCAATAGAATGGAGTTAGCAAAATAGAAGCGCAATGTTGCCAATGAAATTGTTGGTGACAAAGGGATTACAGTGCAATATCTTCCTCTCACAACTTTATAAAACTTCAGAATTATCAACAATTCATTCCACGGTCTCCTCAATCTTTGGTAAAGACAACATCAACTAAATCAGCACATGTCAAAGTGTTAAGAGCTTTATATTACCACACTTAAAAACTCAACGTCAAGTTTTCTGAAGGAAAAAAAAAAGGAAGAATTGATGGCACACTTAAGTTATGGTTATAGAAGACTCATGTACCTTGGAAAAATCAAAACCAAGTTATCTTAGTTAGAACTAGAGTCTGTTTGGCATGGCTTGTGAAAAATAACTTTTGACTTTTGAGTCATAATTCAGAAGTTATTTTTCAAAAATAACTTGTGATAAAAGGGGTCAAATTAGAAGCATGTTTTGCAAAAAAAAAAAAAAGACTCAGCAACATTTTGGAGTAGTATAAATTAAAATCAATAATTTCAAAGTTAAGAACTTTAACGTTTGAATGAAGCAAAATTATGATTCAATTTTGTAAACTTTTTTATTTAAGTCAAAAGTTATTTTTAAATGTATTTATGACTTTTTAAGTTCAACTTAAATATATTTGCAAAAGTCATACCAAAGGGAACCTAATTCTTTATCAAGAGGTTTCTAGTGTAAGAACAAGTTTTAATGACAGGTTCAGTGTTTGAGTTTAAGTTATGAATAATCTGTTGTTCGAGGCAGAATTGTTATGAATATTTTTTTTCTTATAAATGTGGTCTAGTCCTATTTACAGATAAAATATTAATTAGGATTTTACTATTATGTGTGTTTTCCTTTCCCATTTAGTTTAAGACTATTAGGCCTTTTGGTGCATATAAATCAAGCACTTATGCGGTACAAGGAGCACCTTTTCCATTTTCCAAGCCTGATAAAACACCAGTAGGAAAGAAATCTAAAAGCTGAGCTGTCCTTCACACTTTTGTTCTTCTCTTTGCTTGCTACATTGATCTCGGATTACCATTCACCTTTACAGTAACAGTCCCAAATCCTCCAATTAACACATCATTAATCAATCTCAATTCCACATACATCAAGCCCTTACCTTGATCTCCACCTAGAATCCCTAATTCACCAAAAATCCTAAGTTGTCTTACATCACCAAAGCAAACAACTTACATGGTCAAATTGGTGGGAAATTGGGATATACCTCATCTGGTTCTTCTCTAAGTTTTGACTTGATGAAACGCAAGAGATGCTTCTGGTTCATGCAAGCAGAATGATGCACATGTGTATCGACTTTTCTGATATTGTAGAAATCACGGTGGGGTGCACCCTTCTGAGCCATGGATTCCCTGTCTGCATTTATTAACAGATGAAGGCGGAATTTCTGTATAGTGTGCAGATATAAGTTACAAGCTGAAGTTAATAACACGAGTCCAAAAGGAGTTTTGAAGAAAATTACCTCCTCGAGAAATCGTAGCCTGAGATAGCATGCAGAGCGAACATTTCCGATAGACATGATTCTTAAGACATGATGCATATCAGTGAAAAAGGCGGTTGCACTAGCAACAGGGAAAAGTTCTACAGTATCTGGATTAAAATTTAAAAAATCCTTGATTAGAAACATGCTAAAAAGTTAATAAAGTAATAACTTTCGAAATTTAAAAAAATAAATACCATCTCAGAAAAACTTGATCTTTAAAAATGTGCAGAATAGCCATGGCCCAGATGTTTTCTTCATGAGTATATCTACCTTCAAGTCATTTTTTCAGTTTGGGTTCCAGAAGCTATTACTTCCAAGTTGGATCTCATGGCCACATCATACAATGTAGGCCCAAAAGAGGTCTGGGTAAATTATTTTCAAGTTTTTTGAGGTATTAGTAGAATTTGAACCCTACACCCGTGGAGTATATTTTGAACTGAAACAAATTGAGTATGGAAGGACTAATGTTTTACCACAGCATAAGAATTCAGTGACTAGCATATAACTACAACAAAACCTCCAAGACCCAAAAGTAATTTAAACAATTTCTCTCTATGGATAATCCTACATAGCAAAATGCTACACAGCCAGTGCTAACATATGGAAGTGGTGACCCAACTTAGAGAGTGTTTGTTTGTAAGGTGTGCTGTGCGGCGCACCTCTTAAACAAACACACCCTTAACAATCATTTCAGCAAGAATTACCCATATGAAGCACCAACATGAAACGTGATCAAACAACTCAACATGAAAATCTAATACAATTTTTGTGATTAACAAATGTGCTCCAAGTCTAACAATTGCTAACCTGAGAAACATGAGTCAAATTCAGATAGATGTTCCTTTTGTGAAACAAGTTCATTGGTTGGTTTTATGGGAGCATTGTCAAAGACATTTTACAAGAACAAACTTATGAACTGGAAAATATATTGGGATTTGAATCCAAAGATCACAATTCAAAGGCCCATCAGATACCAAGTTGGATCAAATAATTATGTCCTAGGATAATGCTATCAGCAGACTGTTTAAGCATAGTTTGAAAAGGAGGTTCAAAGCCATTCCCAATTTCTTAAACTTCAGAGTCACCAGTGTATAAACAATGATTGATCAAAATGAATAATACTCTGTTACTACATACCATGTTCACTGGCATAAACATGAACAACTCCATCTTCCATCCTAAAGCAATGCTGCACAAGAGTTTAAGATAAATGATCAAAAGAAATATTAAAAGAGCTTTGTGGATAGAAGAATGGCTCCACTGGACTAAAAGGGGAAAAAATTTAAGAGAGAAAAAAGGAAAGAAAAAAAAATGTAACTAACGATATTTGTGGAGAATTTCAAATTAATAGCTGAAAGTAACTTACTGAAGTTGCTGGAAAAGGTTCAAAGTGATCAGTATTCACCTCTGATGCAGTAGATTCTTCCACAGAATGCTTCATCCATGGAGCGACCTTTTCCGCATAAAGATAACTATTTCTCAGATCCAAACATTCACGAATCATCTTACGCACTTCTTCCTCTTCAATATTTATTGACTCTGAGTAGAAATATTTAGGGAGAAAGAGAACATATGTCAATATCAAAGGTTAATTTGTACAAAGATCCCCTGAAATATTGGCTGTTGGGATCGCCTCCCCCTAAACATTTTTTTTATTATTATTATTATTTCAAAAGATGAATTATCTGTGTTTGGATTTGCACCTCTTTTGTTAAGTTCCATTCATAAATCCCATAAAAAAGCACATGAAAATCAGGTGTATCACCCAAAACTATAAGAAAAAAATATCCCTCACCTTTTGTTTCCTGCCAGTTGAAAAAAGGTCAAAATAATCGTTCAAACAAAAAGGAAAATATTTAAACCACCTTAAGACATTGAGAAAGAAGAAGAAATAATTCAAATAAAAACCATAAAGATGAGCACATAAGCTTGCTATCTTACTCGTGGGCTCGAAAAAGTTTTCCTGCAATCTCACACTGATCTTTGATCACCTTGATCAAGAAAGATTGGTTAGAATTTTTCAGGTTATTGCATCAGGAGACAAGTATCTGATGAGAGAAGAACCAACTCAATAAGTCACCAACCAGATTGCAATCACCTCACATTTATCTCCACATTCTCCATCAACTCACGATCAAAATTGTCCACATGAATCATTGATGCAGGCCCATATGATAGATTTTTTAGGACTATTTATTTTAGAAGGAAATCTAGGGTTTGTTTAATAATTTTAGTTTTCCTATGCTTTCGTACATTCATTAGGATTTTCCATTTTATTTGTTTGGATGCATACATATAAACATCCTATGTAGACATTCAGTTTAACAATTACATATTAAGTAAAATAAACTTGAGCTGTCACAGTCATTTATGTCATTATTCTCATATTCATACTCTAAAGCTAAGGTGAGTTGTGACAATTAGCTATGATATAACCCCTATTAAGACAACCATGGCATTGTATGGCAGAACTTCTACCACAGGAACTGCCACTAAAACGAGAATTGGAAAAGGTGTTGCTTTGAGTTTTAGGAAAGACATCTTTTTGCCTAACATTATTATCCCTCTAAAGCCAAATTGAGAAACACAGTAAGATAAATGACTATGAATTGTTACATTCCTTGCGAAGAGAGAATGAAATTTTAATTACATTACTGTAATAATAATTAAAAAACCACTCCATCAAAGATTGTGATCGTGACAATGGTAGAAAGTGGTAACAACAATAGTGATGATAGCAATAGTCATATAGCAATAAGTAGTGGTTTTAACAATTTCATAATGATGTTTGTGGTTATAGTAATGATAATAACAATAATAAGAATAATTATTGTATCTATGGTGGTGGTGGTGGTGGTGGTGGTGGTGGTGGTGGTGGCAACGATAAGAGTAATTATTGTATCTGTGGTGGTGGCAGTGGCGGCGGTGGTAGAAATTGTGTTATTTATAACAATAATATATTTTGAGAAAAGAAAGCCAATCAACTATTCAACACATAATATAGAGAAAACACTCTATGAAAGCAAAAACAAAGATCTCAAGAAAGGACTAGAAAAAGAGTACCAGGTACAGAAGTTCGTTGAGGTAAAATCATGGTAGCAATAACGGGATTGCTTCCCACTTGATGACCTAAAGTTGCATGTCCCTTTCTGTCACCATGTTGTTCAAAATTTTGGCCGAGAACACTATTTGTACTATCAATAGAACTAAATTGTAGAGCGGTAGAATTTTGAATTTTTGGATCAATATCCTGCAAACCCATTAGCAATAATTATGCACTTATTTGAATATGCTTTTTTAAATGGCACTCCAAAAGTAAAAAATAAAAAAGGCTCACAAAACTTTAAATAATCAATACATGGCAAGGAAAAAGACACATAGCAATTTACTAATATGAACACATATTAGCCCAAAATGATGTTTTTGTTGACCTATCCTAACCAACATTATCACAAATCATATGCACATGGCAACCAACAAACCACAAAACAATTTGTAGGGTGGAGTTGGGACTCGGCTTCCATGATCATTAGTGAAAATTCACTCTAAATGACAAAGTAATCAATTCAAGTCAATAAATAGGTTGTTAAAGCATTGGGAACTACAATACAACATAATCTAAAGCATTTTCACTCCTCATCCATGACTATACGTAAAAGCATGAACTCTATTGAAACATTTGATTTGACCAAAATATTCTTATTATACATTTCATTTAATTTGGTCTTTGTGTCAATTAATTCAAAACAAATTAAACTCTCCTTTCCCTCCCACTACGTGACCTCAAAGTTTTTATTTTTACTTTTTTTTTTCATTTGAGGTTCCTTTCATTTTTCTTTCAACTACCTTAAAGTCATAATCTAACACAAAAATCTCATAGATGTAAGAGACATGATTTCCTTACTTATCATCTTAATTATTTTCTAATATATATCTATCCTTTTAACAAAAGTTTTCCTATTTTTGACTAGCTAACTTTTTTTATATATATAATTTCTCAATTGATTGCCAGTGTCTTCAAAGAAAACTCATATGTTGTTAACATAGTGGTTTCGTGGGAGCACTTAATTTAATTGTGTACATATTCTTCTTTATGTGTTGAACAAAAGAGTTTTTTTAGAAAAGAAATCTCTAAATTCCGGTTTTTTTGGTCATGTCTAGGAGTATAATATCATTAGATTGAAAAAAAAGAAATAAAGCACTTTTATGAAAACAAACATCTAATATTTTTTTTCAACTGGACCTTCAAGTAGTGCAAGTGTATTACCTTCTAGCTCCTAGACAAACTCCTTCCCCAAACACGATCGCTTTCCACTTGGATGACTTCAAGAGAAGTCGCTAATAAATTAGAGACCAGGAAACATAAACTATTTATTGACACTCAATCATCTCTTTGCTATTTCAATAATAGAGTTTACTCGTGTCCTAGACCTAAGTTGTTCTGGAATAAATATGTTTGCAATCATTTTGTATTTGCTCATTCAACTTTTTGTGTAGATGTAGGTATCTGGGTTTTTGAATAGTAATATGGCTATTTAGATTCGTGTGAGATCTGGATTTTGGCTTTTGATGGGTAGCAATTGAAAGAAAGGATCTTGAATTTGATTGTGGTATATTGGACCTTGGTATCTAAGATTGAGGAAAAACTAATTTTACTTTAACTTTATCGACATCATTTAGATAATAGAGTGAAAATCATGATTTTCACATCATTTAACAGGTTAAATAGATAATTTGATAGAATGGATGTAAATTCAAACACCCTATATAATTCACGTGTCGGATAAAAAAACATTAATTGAAGGGATGTCAATCTAAGCAGGTAACACTTAAAGGGTTATTTCTACAATATAGCCCTAAAACGCTATAGTAATTAAAAAAATTCATTGCCTATTGTACCTTTAGCAATTAATTTTAGAAAGTCTTTTAATATCCTAACTAACTTATTGTGTGTATTTTTTTTCCTAGAAGGTTGACCATTTGTATACCTAAGTGACCTACACAAAAGCAAATTCAGGACTTATGGGAATATTAATTGCTTTAGCTAACTAAAATCTAACCATTATCAAGACCATTATAAAAGGTTGCTTCTCATTACCCCCAAGGCTCACTACCATTACCTAGCAAGCTATACCATCTTTTGTTTTTAGTAAAAGCCCTAAATCACTTGAGCTTTGTCTAGGTCTGACTATCCGAGATAATAATGCCTCTTTCAAAAATTGAAGAGAAGAAACCTATGTAGGATAGGAAGATCGACAAGCGAGGTGAGTGCTAGTTCTATAAATGTGCACCACCATTCCCGAGCCTAATGGTCAATAGATAATTACGGACTGGTTGTTCAATCATATAACATGACTTACACACCCTTGCCAACCAATATCAACAACTTTCCAATGGGATAACCCTCTTTATTTGTGAAGAGGATCCACAAACCATGAGAGAGCATGTGTTCACACCTTGTACCCAAGCTTGCCTAACATAGAAAAAGGGCTTGGAGAAAGAGGTTGAATTTTTTAGATAAATAGGACTTCTAAAGTCCAAGCACCTGATCAATCTAGCTCAATCCAGTGCACGAGCAATTCCTTTAGTAGTAGTCTTTTGATGATAATGACACTCTATCTAAATGACTAATAAGAATTATTAGAATATAACTCTATATTATTTACACTTAAACTCTCATACTCAATATTTTAGGATTCTTACTTTCTTCAATGCTAGTTTATGGATGTATAAGATTGAGTCCAATAACATATTAATAAGGTTATTTCGTATTCATGCTAAAAACATTCCAGTGAGATATACCTAGGTATCCATATTTGATTCAACAAAAGTACCTTTATTATTTTAGTTTAATGATAGAATTATCTATTAAACTTTTATAATATCTAAATGCCTCTAATTCTATTTTATTGAATTGTGATGATTAATAAATATTTATCCCATTTGATTATTTATTAACATAACAAATATAGATTTTAAAAAAAATCTAACTAAGATGCCAAGAAAAGGAACAAAAAGAAAGAAAAAGCGAGGTAAATACATGAAAAAAACCTTGCTTTTCATGATATGATTTTATGAAAACCTGACCATCTCAAATGAGTACCAGCACATAATGAAAAAAGACAAAAAAAACCTTGAGGAATTTTTTTTCATTTATACACATAAATCCTCAAGTCAATTAGCATTTTTTTTTATTTGCCTGCCTCTAAATGTTTATTCAATTAATTTCTTTTAAATTATTAAAATAAGCAACCTGTTTGAAAGTAAATAAATAATCATCAGAAGCTCATTATTTGAAAAAACAAATATGATGAAAATTAATGCTAAGTTTGTCACTTGACATATTTAATATTTTCGCTTCATTAAAATTATCTAGATAAATTTAATTAAATATTTTCTTTTTAAGTAAACTAATTTTTCAACAGCTTGAATAATGTATGTGCGTGCAAAAATTACCAGTCCAAGAGAAAAAGGGATACTAATGGTTTATTTTCTTTCTAAAACAGTCACATAAGAAACACACATTACCATCTAATCAATAGCATAAGCAACAAGCAATTGCATTATAATCTTTGCAAATTGGATGCTATAATTCAAGAAATAAATATTAATAATTAGAAAGACTGTAAAGCTTGAACCCAATAGGCACATACATTTATATAATCAGCTGAAGAATCCACATTCTGAGAATAAATAGTGGCATCTTCATCAGCAAGTGCCGTTCCTTCATCTTCAGAATCCCCAGAATAATCAAAGGCATTACCACTTGGTGACCTTGGAGTCATTAATCTGCCCATAGATGCCAGTCTTTTAAGAGAACTGGAGTAGTTCAGAGTCTTATCATCACCTGCAAATAGCACAGAGGGAAAAAAATATAAAAGGCTTGCCCAACTGAAGAAAATCCAATAGAACCATTTCTCCCTAAATTGTTACAATAAACTATGCCAATCACACCAGCGATAAAACAAAATTAACTAAAGTTGTTGGCATAAGAAGTAACAGTAAAGGTTTTCACTGTGGGCAATAATCTCCTCAACCTGCATATAAATAATTTACGAGTCTCACGAAAGAAACAGAAATAATACCTTGTCTTGGAACCGTATGCAGAGGCGGAAGCCCTAAGGGAATGAAATTGAGGTTATTGTCTTCTCGGTGAGAACCAAGGCCAAACCTCATTGATTCCTCATCGAACCAATCATTGCTCAACACGGCATTGGGCATGGAAGACGACATCCTCCTATAACTTGGAATTGCAGTATCATCATCCAAGGAATGCGACACAAGTATTTTCCGGTCAATAAGAATCAGTTCACCGTCTGATCCGTGCTCTTCATCTTCATCATGATTTTTATCATCAACTGCAACGGTTTCCTTTTCCTTTTCTTTGAGAAGAGAATTGCGGCGGATGGTGATGAGGCGATCAAGGACTTGGTCGACGGAGCGCTTGTGAATGAAAAATGCAGAAATTGCCATTAGTGAGGCACCGACTAGAGCCGCCATGGCTAGCTGCAGAGAAGATGATGGCGGCGGCGGTGATGAATCCATGATACAGTATCGGAGTTAGGAAGCAAAGGAGAACCCTAAAAAGAAAGGGGAGTCGGCGGTGAGTTTTAATTTTGGTTTTATAGGTACAGCCTTTCGGCCTTTAGGTACGTGCCATACAACTGAGGGGAGGGGACGGGATGGGCGGGGCGGGGCGGGGAGTTCAAAGCCATTGGGACCCAGGGAGATGGTTTTATTTTATAGCTGCTATACTGTACAGATTTTTCAACTCGCTTAGGAAAAAAAAAAGTTGAAATGTGAAATTGCAAAACTGCGTTGCAATCACAGCAAGGATGGAGCGGAGCGCGGCTTTTCTTTCCTCTCTTTTTTTCCCGTCGTTTCTCCATTTACACTTCAATAAAGGTCAAATATCTGAATTAAATTTTCAAATACACTATATAATCAATTTCCCAAATTTATTTAAAATACTATGGAATTAAATATGAAAATTAGTATTAACATATAATAAGTTAAAATATAAGAATTCAAGCAAAACATCATAGTCATAGGTAATAGACCTGAAACAAGGCTAGAGTCACATGTTATAGAATTGACTATTGAATTGATCCGAGTCAACGTAACCTTCAATTTTAAAAAAAAAAATTAAAATAATATTATTTTAATAAAAAAAATATGGATCTCACCTAGACTAGATCCCAAGTTAGCAAATCAATATAAATTTATGGGTTCGGATTTAATTTTATAACTATAAACATAAGTATTTGAAAGATACTTGAAAACAGAGAAAGTCAATAAGGTTTATATATTCCTTGAAGGAGTATGAGTGGAGATGGAAATGAGTGTGAAAATCAGGTATTTTTGTTTATTAACATGATTATTTTAAAAGAAGAGGAGCAAAATAACATAATTTAAAGATGGTGGGTGATCACTTACCATTGGTGACAAGTGTGGCCCATCTCGGTCACTGTTGTTGATCTTCTATGGTGTCGTTGGAATTATATAGTTAAGATCTCTTTGATGATATTAGTGGTGTCGTAATCGAATCTTCAAAATGCTTTTATAGTTTTTTTTTCTTTCTCTCTCCTCTTTCTTCACAAGTTATAATAAGGAGAGATTAAAAAAAATGAATAGACCATGGAGGCACATTAAAAATTTGATTATGACACCACATATATCATTGAAAAGATCTCGACGAAACAAATCAGACAGCACTAACAATGTCACCAGCAGTGACCGAAGTGAGCCATACTTGTCGTTAAAGGTAACTGAGCCGCCCGTCATCTTTGGGAGGCAAGTGTGAAACACTCTAGTCACTATTGGTGATCTTTTTAATATAATTTGATTCCTCTCATCGAGATATTTTCAATGACACAGGTGGTGTTAGAGTTGGAGTTTTGATGTGTCATTGGAGTCTTTTTTTTCTATTTTTTTCTCTTTACCTTCTCCTCATCGTAATTTATGCAATTTATTTCATAATTTATTTGAAATGTAACATTTATAAAAAACAAGATGAATAACAACAAGTTTGAATATCATGTTTTTCAATGTGACTTTTACAAACTGTGTTCGACTTTAGTTAAAGAGTAACACCCCCTCTACAAGGTCTATGGTTCATTTGACTCCTATGATCTCCCATTCGCCAAGATTAATTCATGGAAGGTGCACCCTCAATCAACCATTTTTGGCCAAGTTTCATTTATAAGGTTCCTAACTTTTTCTAGAAGTTTCAAGAGTTTGTTAGGCATATGAAGAGAGGGAAAACAAAAAAATAAAGGAGAAGAATGGTTCTAACATTTTAGAGGCAAAAAACAGGAAAGAATTCCATACGACTTAGTTTTGAAAAGAAAAAAAAACACCTTTAAACCCACAAGTAGTTTCACAACCATCTGTCATTTTAAGGCTATAAAAGGAGAAGAAATCACATAAAAAAAAAGAGGATCCGAGAGAAAACCATAGAGAAAAAAGAAAGGAAATACATGGAAATCAATAGGATACCTAGAAATAAAATTGAAGGGAAAGTTATAAAGATTGTTTGTTCAGAAGGAAATGGTGGAATTTAGATTGAAAAAAAAGTTGAAATTCAAGAGGAAATAAACACAGAGTCCAGATGAGGAAACAACATTCTCTTTGTTATTATCTATTTTAGGGTCCCATATAAACAAAAAATCAGGAAAAAAAGAATAAATATTGAAAAATATTTGAAGAAAAAAAATATATAGTAGCAAGAAGAGTATACCAGAACGCACAAAACATTGTTGAATACTAGTTGAGGAAGATAAAATATACAAGACTAAAATATTTGACAGTGTATTTTTTAATTGATGAAAGCCCTATTAGTAAAGAAAATTTAATTTGAGGAGGAAAATTCAAAATTGAATATTTAAAGACTCAATTAGAATTTTTCAAGGTTTATTTGAATTTGTTGAGGGCTTGGAAGTGACTGCCTCATGGATGCAATTTTTTCAGGGTTTTATGTATTAACTAATAATCTAGTGTTTATTTGCATCAATAACAGGATTTAAATGGCTTTTAATCATAGGGTTTAAATTTAGGACTGGACTTATTTTGACAAAAATCGTGATGTGTAAGTGAAAATCAAAGTGAATGGAAGTTAGATTATTAATACTTGTGTAATTTACAATATATATGTGCCTCTTGTTTTACCAAATCTGGTCTGTTTTGGAACCCACGTTGATGGGTTCATGTTTGGTGTTCTTGATGTTCTTTATTTTTTGTAGTTTTTGATTCATTTTGTTCAAGAATTTTTGAGTTTTTGTGTTTTTTAGATATTTAATTTATTTTTTTATTTTGATTTTGTTTTTTGATTGTTTTCGAATTAAACTAAGATTTTTTGGTCGATTTATGGTCAAACAAAAAATTCCAGGTCCACTCGATCGGGTCGACCTGGTAAAAAAAAATCCAGGTCAAAGGGTTTTAATGTCCTGTTTGGTTTGCCATATTTTTGTTAAATGGTCTTTTGGTTTAAAGGTGTGTTTGGCAAACACCCATTAAAAATGGGTTTTTGTCAAACAAAGCCTAAAAAATATTTTTTTAAAAAAATTCTATTTTTCTTGCATATGGCATAAAAAATCCTAAAGTTGTTTGAGCATTTTTTTTTACCCCGAAAGAAGTCTTAACGATAATTAAGGACATTTCACCTTTCCAGACTGAGTTCTTAACCTAGAAATTCATAGTTTTTTTATCGTAGCAAACCCATCATAGTAGGCCAGTAGAAATAGACATCATCAAACCAAAGCAAACAATAAAAAAAAATGCAATTTACTTTAGGTAAAGCGTATTGGATGTGTTAATACCTTTCTTTTACGCAACCAGTCTCTTACCTAGAATCTCTGAAAAAATCTAGTTAGGTTTTCTAGTAGCCATAATACTATATGGTGACTCCCCAACCAATCAAAAAGACCTTCTAGACCCCCGTCTAGAAAGGGGTTGTCAAGACGTCATGCCTTTGCGATTCAAGGGTACGATAGAATGTCAACTTCACTAAAGACCCTTGGACTAGGCTTTTGTTTGTTTGTTTATGCTGTGTAAAATTGATGCTTGTTTATTTTTCAGTTATGAATGGTTTAAAAGCTTTATCATGCATCATTTTTTTTTATGTGAGGTCACACGCTATAAAACTTCATGTTAAGTGGGGAACTAACAGCTTACCTTATGACTTTTAATCAATGTTTAAGCTTGTATAAACCCCAACTCTTTGCTAAGTGCTTAGACTGGTAATGATTGGTACACGTGCCTTCTAGTTGCCTATTAAGCCCTCATATTTCCTTCACAAGGGTGATCACTAGGACAGCTAGAGACCATTTTTAAAGATCAAATAGTGAACCTACCCCCTATCTCTCATAAAAAAATTTACACCTGCCTTTAAGGTGTATGCTCCCTACACATGTTTTGCATCAAGGCAAACCCTTCATGTAGCATCTTAAGTTCAGGACTTACAGGTGACACAATGGTCGTCACTCAAGAAATTTTCGTTGTAGAGTTTAGGCAAGAATTAAGATTCATGTTCATCATACAAGTGTTATAACTATGTGTCACCCTTAAATGACAAGTTCATATAAATACACGCTCATACATTTAACATGCATGTTCACAGGTTGAAATATAGGTCCTCCAAATATGGTTTTCTCTTAAAGAATCAAGAGTTTCCAAAGTCTGATAGTGTTAAGGAGGATTTGTTTAACTTCTAATCCAGAAGCATCATTGTGTTTTTATTCAATCCAATAATAAAAACCTCTACTTTACCATAGACTCAGTTTGTCACCTATGCTCGAATATCATTTATAAAATTTTAATGAATTCATCAATGGAGACTGTGGGGGAAATGTAGGCTTCTTTCCAAGGAGTGCAACAAGTTCACTTATGAGTCCACTTTCACAAAGCTATACAACCAAAGAACTAACATTGTCTTTGGTTTTATTTTTTATTTAAAGCATGATCAGGAATGAATATCATGTTTTCTTTATTTTGATTGATACTTCGAAGCCCCAACCTGAAAAATCCTTTAATTTCCTACCTGATCATGTGGAGATTTTGGTATCAACAAATCAAGGAGTGTTATTCTACCACACATACAATGGACCATGCTATTATGTGTGTAACATTGCTATCTAACAATGGCAAAAGATCCTGAATCCAAAGACACGATATGATACTATAGAATTTGGCATGATGGTTGAAAGATCAAAGCCTTTTCACTTAAGATCGTGAGATTCTTAAAGCCCAAGTTCTGCCTACATGATAAAGAATTTTATATGTTCAATTTCATTAGAGATAAGTTATTTGACTAAAATATTGAAGTTGATGGATGAAGTGAAGTTACTACAAGAGGAGTCCGTTCATCGTATGACAAAAGTATTTGTGAATTATTCATTTAATTGGCTTACTTGAAAGAGAAATATATTTGTATTTGATGTAGAAAAATAAGAGTTATTGTTTGTTTCCACTTCCTCCACCAATCTCTGAGGGCAATGATAGCAAAGATAATAGGCTTGTTGAATACAAAGAAAAACTTGTAATGACCTACATTGATAGGGAAAATGATTTCAGCCCTGTTTGTTCGCTGGAAAGTAGTTTATTTTTGAAAAGTGAATTCCGGGAAAATGAATTATTTTCTGATGTTTGGTAGTATAATGAAAAATAAGTTTGAAAACACTTTCTAGTGTTTGGTTATGTCATGGAAAATGAGCTAGAAAATAATTTATTAATGTTTTATTTTTTTTCAAGTTTATTAAAATAATGAGGAACAAATCTTACAAATTAAAAAGTTGAATATGAATGAAATTGAAAAAAAATATATAATTTCATAAATTATCTCAAATAAAATAAATAATAATCAAAATAATAGAGATCAAATCTAAAAAATAAAAAATTAAAAGATAAAGAAATTAAAATAATAATAATTAACATTTCATAAATTATTTCAAATAAAATAAGTAACAATCAAAAGAATGAGGACTAAATTTGATAGATAAAAAATTTCAATTAAAAAATGATAAGGGAAAAGCAAATAACAATTATAAAAATAAGGACCAAAATTAATATAAAAATTAAATTCTAAAGGATGAAAAAAAATATGTATATATATATATAGCAATCAAAAGTTTGAGGACCCAATTTGATATAATCAGTAAATAATATGACATTTCTAAATTTTTCACAACTTCCGGAAAGTGTTATCCGCCCAAAATAAAATAAAAACACTTTTCTAGAAACGAAGTCAAATTTTCTTTTGATTGGAAAGTGTTTTCCATTGATCGGAAAGTGTTTTCCATTGACCAACTTTCCTAATGGCAAACAAACGCATGAAAGTTTGGAAAGTGATTTTCCGGAAACCAGTTTCCGAGAAACAAACACAGCCATGAAAGTATGGATCATGAAGAATTATAATGGAAAACAATGAAACAAGAGGCATTCAATAAACATAGAGGTTTTAACAAGGAAGGAGCCCCATGCAAGTCCTTTGGCCTTTTACAATGCTGAAATTATACTGATGAGAGAATATTTTCCTGACGTGTCATTCTTCAATCTTAAGAAAAGCATCGATGTGCTGCGATTAGGAAAGAGTTTACTCCATGGATGCTTCCTTTATTGAACACTTTTATTCCCGAGGAAGAAACACAATTAGACATAATATAGGAATTGCCCGACCTTCAAGAACAATTACCCCAAGCCACCATCCTTTAGGTGGTACACCAGACCATCCTAAACATAACAAATGATTGAAAATGTTAGCGAAACATGTATATTGCTAGAGAAGCTAATCCAAGAAGGGTGTTGAATTACCAATCATGTTGTTGTAGGACTTTGTTATTCTGTTTTCTAGCATGTTTTTCATGTATTGGGATCACATCTTATCCTTTTAATGAAATATGTCTTTTATTTATCTCTTTATTGTTTTGAAGTCAATAGATGTTTAGCATTTTATTGTTGACTACGATATTTTGATCAAACTCCAACATGCAAAGTTAAGGCTAATTAATCTTGAAAAATTAAAAGAGTTTTGATGGTAGAAATGATTTGATGTTTGTTAAAATGGCACTGAGTGACCAAAATATTTTTGAACTCGTATACAAAATTGAACCACACATCATGAAACTAAGTTTTAACAGTATGCATAATGATATGTAGTAGATTTGATAGTTATGGACTTGCAAATCATGTTTCTTTACAAATCCAAATCATTACACTAGACGATGTCAAAATTTATCTGTTTTAATTGACCTTGTTTGAAATGAGAAAAAAGCATCTTTTTTATTCCTTTCACAATTCTTAAAATATATATCTTTTGCAATCCCAATTTGAGCCTAATGGAATATTTCTTTCAAAAAAAAAATCCTAACCTGGATCACACCACACACTGAGGGCAAGTAAGATATTTTTGGTTGAAAAGATAAAGATAATGATAGAATCAATGGTTAAGAAAATGTTGAAAATGAAAGATTGAAAAGGGCTAAAAATAGAAAACGCCCTAAATATGAGAGGCAAGAGAGGTTTCAATTAAACAAGTCATAACAAATGCCAAAAGTTGATGATTAAGGGCATGAATAAAAAAAGAAAGAAAAAATGAATCAAAATTGAAGGGAAAACACTCCTAAAAGATCGAAAGATAAGAAAGTTTGAAATACCATGTCTTTTAGTATCTGTAATAGAGCCTCATGTTAAGGAAAATATAATTGAGATTATTGTGTCTTCAAATGATTAGATAGAAGATAGGCTATCCATCAAATAAAGAGTTGGACTTAATTTATAGCCTCCATTAAGATAACAAAAAGATGAAGGAGTATTATGATATAAATGATGGACAATGAGCTTTAGTCTTCTCTTTAAGTTTGAGACTGATAAAGAAAGGAATGACATGGTTATAGAGCTTCCTGAACTATTGATTAATTGAGGTAAAGATTCTTATTGAAATGAATGACATGCTTATATGTCATTTCTTTTACAAAGACATCAAAAAAAAAAAAGAGTGAAGTGAATGGTTAATGGTGATCCTAGGTTATTAAAACCCTCAACACCTTTTATTTTTATGAATTTCCTTTTATTTTATATATATGAGTCATAGTCTGTGCTGCGTGCTTTTAAAAGTCTTTTTTAATCAAACAGACGACTTGAACTGATAAATAATGCTCTTAAAATGTAAAGAGTTTTTCTGTAAAGGTCGTGGTTTCATGAACTAAGTTATTGGTTATTATGCATGATAATGAAATTGTTACTCAAAAGAGACAATCTTTCTTAATAAAACCTCAAGTCTTGACTCGAACCTTTTGTTGTTAAAATCCACAGAAGGTCACCTCTTCATACAACCAAAACGAGAGTTTAAAATTAACACAAAGAACCATAAAAGAGATAAACAAACTGTTTTAATCTTACATCGAGTCAATTTTTATTTTCAAAATACCAAGTAATCAAAGGATCACATATATTGAATGATGTGTGTTGGGTCTTTAACCAATTTAATTTTCAAAAGACTTTCAAAATCGACATTCCTTTGATTTCATTTCAACAATGAGATAGGAATGGGCATGATTTTTGAAAATCCATGGTTAGCTTTAAAGAAAAAGGTAATTGTTTGAAAGGAAATGGTCCATTGACGGGCCTCGCAAAATATTTTATGGAGATAATACAAAGAAGCTTGGTCAAATCAGTTAATAATGCTTAAATCAAAAAATAAGAGTATGGTTCAAGTAGAGGCAACTTTATGACTGATTAACAATCTAAGATGAGACCAACACCATAAAACCTTTTGATAATTGTTGGTATGATACATAAAGCTAATCAGATGGCAGTTTTTGAAATAATCCAAGAAGTGAATGATTTGTTAAACTTCTTCATGATAAAGCAACCAATACCACACTTTGGGGCATGGTTAGGCTTAATAAATAATAATAGCAGTAATCATTGTGGACAACCTATGATAGGCACTACACTTATATTTGATTGGAGGATTGACATACGGTAAACTCGAAAGAGCTTATGAATCTAAGAATTGAGAAAGTTTTGGATAGCAATCAAAGGCACTCTACGACGATGAAACATCGAAGAAGGAGAGCTACATTTCAAACCAGGTAAGGATGTATGCATGTCATCTAACTCCAAAGCATTACATAAATGTTTTTGAATTTTTTAGAAAAAATCCTCAATAAATTCCAGCAAGATTTTAATTAATCTGAATTGACATAAAAAAAATCTTTGAGCTATGATAGTAAGGAATCATAGTTCTGACCCTGGAATAGGAAAAAGAGAAGATCAACCTTGTCATCAGAAAGAGTCTTTTAGTCAACCCTACAATTAAGAACACCAAGTTTTCAAACCCGCTATAGGGAAGTATTAGGTCAACCATGTAATTAGAAAACATTAAGTTTTCAAAGTTAGTAATCGGGAAGTATCAGGTCAACCTTGCAATAAGAAAGCACCAAGTTTTCAAACCTCGTGATCAGGAAGTATCAGGTCAACCTTGAAATCAAGAAACACCAAGTTTTTGGACCCTGTAATTGGGAAGTATTAGGTCAACCCTATAATTAGGAAATACTAAGTTTTCAAACCCCACAATCAGAAAGTAACAGAAATTTTAGTTTTGGTTAAAGAGAATTGTCAGATTGGGATTTTAGGTTTACTGAACTGAAGACAAACATCAAGGTTTTGGTTAAAAGAAATTTTCAAATTGAGATTTCAGATTAATCAAGCTGAAGGTAAAATTTTTGGTTCAGGTTAAAAGGAATCACCATATTGGGATTTCAGGTTAATCAAGCTATTTACAAAGATTATGGTTATAGATTGGAGAGAACTGCTAAAATGCGGGACTTTAGGTCAACCCTGCAATCACGAAGCACCAAGTTTTCAAACTCCGGAATTAGAAAGTACCAACCCTGCAATCAGGAAGAAAAGTGAGAAGAACCCTATTATTAGGAAATTATTTTTTAAAAAAAATCAACCATGTCATCAAAAAAAGTCTTTAGGTAAACCTTGCAATCAAGAAGCACCGAGTTTTCAAAACCCCACAATCGAAAAGTATCAGGTCAGCCCTGCAATCAGGAAACATCAAGTCAACCCTGTAATTAGAAAGCACCAAGTTTTCGAACCCCGTAATTAGAAAGTATCAAGTCAACCCTGCAATCAGGAAGCATCGAGTTTTCAAACCCTATGAAGGGAAAGTATCAGGTCACCCCTACAATTAGGAAGCACTGGGTTTTCAAACCCCATGATTGGAAAGTATTAGGTTAACCCTGAAATCAAGAAGCACCACGTTTTCAAACCCCACAATCAGGAAGTATTAAGTTAACCCTATAGTTATGAAACAACAAGTTTTCAAACCCCATAATTGGGAAGTTATAAAAATTTGAGTTATGTTAAAAGGAATCGCTAAATTAGGATTTTAAGTTAATCAAGCTGAAAACAAAGATCAAGGTTCTGATTAAAGGGAATCGCCATATTAGGATTCTAGGTTGACCGAGCTGAAAAAAAAAAATTGTTATGGTTAAAGGGGATTGTTATTTCAAGTTAACCGAGCTAAAGATAATCACCAAAGTTCTGGTTAAAGAGAATTGTCAAATTAAGATTTCTGGTTAACTGAGTTAAAGATAAAGACCAAGGTTTTGGTTAAAAGGAATCGTCATATTAGGATTTCAGGTTAACCAAGCTGAAGGCAAAAATTTTAATTCTAGTTAAAAGGAATTGTCATATTAGAATTTTAGGTTAACTAAGCTATTTATAGATATTTTGGTTATAGATTGGAGAGAATCGCTAAGATGCGGGACTTCAGGTCAACCCTGCAATTAAGAAGCACCAAGTCTTCTTGATGTTCTTCATTTTTTGTAGTTTTTGATCCATTTTGTTCAAGAATTTTTGAGTTTTTATGTTTTTTAGGTGTTTACTCTATTTTTTTACTTTGGTTTTGTTTTTTGATTGTTTTCAGGTTAAACCAATATTTTTGGGTCGGTTTATGGTCAAACAAAAAATTCCAGGTCAACTTGGTCGGGTTGACTCGTTCAAAAAAAAAATCTAGGCCAAAGGGTTTTAATACCCTGTTTGGTTTGCCATATTTTTGTTAAAAGGTCTTTTGGTTTAAAGGTGTGTTTGACAAACACTTATTAAAAATGAGTTTTTGCCAAATAAAGCCTAACAAAATATTAAAAAAATATTCTTTTTTTCTTGCATATGACCAAAAAAATCATAAAGTTATTTGAGCATTTTTTTCAAAGAAAATTTAAAATATTTTTGCATGTTTTTTTTTAAAAAAATACATAGATTTTACAATAAGTTTGTAAAATTCCAGAGGATTTTGGCATATAATTAAAAAATTATTTTTTTCAATAAAATATTATTCACTTTTAATAAAATGATAAAAAACCTAAAAGGAGTTAATATCCAAAATATTATTATAAAAAATACAACTCAGTCACTTTTAATATAAGGATAAAATCCATAAAAAATGTATATCTGAAGTATTATTTGGAATGACATGGTAGCAAAAATTTTAATTTTACCCCGAAAAACCTCAATTTGAGGACATTTCACCTTTTTAGACCGAGTTCTTGACCTAGAAAAATTAGAGTTATTCATCGTAGCAAACCCATTATAGTATGCTAGTAGAAATAGACATCATGATACCATAGCAAACAATAAAAAACGATGCACCTTACCTCAAATAAAGCTTACTATGAGTATTAATATCTTCCTTTTACACAATCAACACCTTGCTTAGAATCTCTGGAAAAATCTAGTTGGGGTTCCAATTAGCTGTAATATTAGGTGGTGACTCTCTAACCAACTTATCATAATCTATTTTTTGAATTTTTCAAAAAAAAAAGAAATAAAAAATGAATGAATTGAAGATTGGGCTGAGACAACACAAATTGAAAGTTTGAGGACTAATAAGGATTGAATTATAAATTTGGGAGTCAATTTGGTCAAAAATTGGAAGAATTAAAGTTTGGAAACTTAATTGAACTTGGAATTGTTTAATTAATGAAATCAAGGACCCCATTGTTAAATATCAAAAGTTCAAGGGCCAAATTGAAAATAGTTATTTTGGTTGAAATCGATGTCGTTTTCAACACACACTGTTCATCATCTCCTTATCCTGAAGACCGGATCAACATGAAACACAACCAGCAAATCATGGACCATCATGCCCATGATCCCTCACGGAACGTGCTTTATATCTGAAGGCATGAACACACGGCCTTCTTTGGCTTTATAAAAGCCAAAGAAAGGCCTCACATAGGAAGGACAAATAAGATAGGAGAAAAAATTGGAGAAAACTACAGAAAGACAGCAGACGGGTAAAAAAACATGGGAGACGAAAAAGAGATCCAGAACAGGAAGACAAACTGAAAGGCCATAGGGAAAGAGAAACGCAAACGAGGGAAGCAAAAGACAGAAAGAACGAACAAAGGAATCAACCAAAAATAGAGGAGAGAGAACAAAAAACACAAAGGAACTAGTGAGAAGAACGACTGGAGAGAAACCAAAAACAGAGGCAGAAGTGAAGAAAGGAGCATTGGCGACCAATAACCTCACGTTTTCGTCCATCTTAGGTACCGTTTGGTATTGTGGTTGGAACTATGTTTTGTTCCAACCACTATTTATAAGCGTTTGGTAAACATTTCGAACACAGATTTTGGAGATGGATTCAACTAAAAATTGAGTTTGTACCGCCGGTTTTGGTGAAGCAAAAAATTGCTGCTTTTCACTTTTGCCCGCTTGTTGCCAAGAGAAAGAAAAAACTTAAGGGCCCACCCAATTTGTTGTCTGCTTCCTTCCTTTAGCTCAAGTAGGAGTTTTTTATATTTCTTTGGCAATCATCATAATCTGAACACTGCTAAGTGGATTAATTCACTTGGCACTGTTCACGTGAACAGTGCCAGGTGAATTAATTCACGGGTCACTGTTGACGTGAACAGTGACTCCACTATTCATTGAACAACGTCCAACTTGAAAAAAAAATTTATTTTTTTAGTTTTTTACTCAAAAACTAGTATTTAATATTATTCAATAACACTACATAAATTGGAAGGAGATCGCACGATGATGTAGCATTTGTAGAATTTGATCGCAATTCCAATTTTGTTTCTGATGATATTTCACCTAATTTTGTTGCACGCTTAAAACACCATGAAAACTGTAGTCCTTATCGGATGAATTTTATACGTGATGAAATTGTAAATAAGTTAATGGAACAATTAAAAATATTTGATATAAAATATTATTTATTTAATGATGTAATAGTGGTAGTTAAATCTACAATGTTTAAATTAAAAATCATCAATATTAATATATATCTTTTTTAGTTATTTTATAACCTCAATTTGAAAAGCATGTTTAACCAAACACATACATTAAACTATTTTTTATTCAACCTCAATTTCAACCACACTTTTTAATCAAACATATATAAATACCAAACCAACCTCAACCAAAAGAACTTTTATAAAACAACTTTTTTCAAACCACAACCACAAAAGACTAACAAGTGTGCGTGAATGTTTCATTACCATATTCGACTTTGCCTCTCTACACAGGTAAGTTCTTCATTTCCCTCTCCTTCGCAGTTATAGTTACATAGGTACTGTACTTATGCAAAATTTATTCACTACCTACTGTTCAACCAACATATAATTCATTGGTTCGTGGATGCACTCGTCAATCAGTTCATGCATGTTTGCTGCCCGGCCGAGTCAATGGTTTCAGCTAGCGCCTGGCTGGGCCACTAAGTCTAGCCCAACTTTTACAGGCTGAGCTAGATTTAGCCCTAAAATGTTTTAAAAAATAGTTTTCTTTTAATCTGAATTTTATGGATTTATTCACTAGAGACATAGTCAGGAATATCATATTGTTTGTGTTACGTAATATTTACCAACGTCAAAGTTGAAAATATTCATAAGTAAATATTTACTAATGCCAGAGTTGGGAATATTCTAAGCAGACCATAAAAAATAAAACCAAAAAACTTTTAGCAATTTAAGTCAAAACCACAAATGCAGTCTACCTCAGGTAGGACTCTTAAAAAGTGATAATATCTTTCATTTTACATAACCAGTCTCGTACCATAGAATGTCTATATACAAGTTAAGGTTCCTAGTGACCATAATATTAGTGGCGACTCTTTAAACAAGACATTTCCCATCAAAGAACAAGATGCCAGAAATTTATTCTTTTCATTGAATATTTTTTAAGGTCGTCACGATGTTGGGTGCGACACAACCAAAAATACTTTCTAGACCCCCACTCGGGAATGGTCACGACAACATCGCGCCCCCATGATTCAAGGGAATGACACTCTTTTCAAGTTAAACTTTCAAACTTTGATAAGGTGGTGGAGCTCAATGAGCACACCCCCTCCCCTTTTAAATTGTTACTCATAATGTTTGGTATGTAACTTTTGAAGTCTTTTGTAAGTTTAAAAGCCATGATTTTTGTTTTGAAATGTTTAAGCATTATTTGAATATAACTTGTATATGCTCAAGTTTTGTTTAATTGCTATTTTTTTATGTGTTAGAATATCATAATAGAATGGCATTTGATAATACATAATGTTGTCTTATATGTCTAAATGTTTAGTAAATCAATTTTTAAAGTCATGGCAATATATGTTATATATTGAATTTCTTGTGGTTTAGGTTGTTTAAGGTTAGCTTGTTAAAATTGTAAGCATGTTATTTGAGCTTCAAGACAATGAATTTAATCAATGGAACAATGCTATTGCATAAGAGAATTTTTTTTTTTGCTTGCTGTCATTATTTGATATTGCTTACTATTTTGCCCTTAATTCTTTGTTTCTTGTTGTTTCGCCGGTTCAAGCAAGTTCTGTCGAGCATGCTTAAGCTTTGGTTGTTAGGTTTAGGCTGCTTTCTAGGCTACTTATATTTTTTTAGGTTTAAGCTTTGTTAAGCATTTATAGGTTTTTGGGTTGGCATTCATCTGTTGAACTTTGCCTAGGTCATTAATTTCTATGTCTTTTTGGTCGATTGATG
>Ga0325402_1000105_pt1 | contig 41128 bp, 25 predicted proteins | sample PopdelMetagenome_22_FD_207212 | JGI IMG/M metagenome (GOLD analysis project Ga0325402, IMG submission 207212) | Populus deltoides microbial communities from Bellville, Georgia, United States - Xylem-PdKOR-R3 | ecosystem: Host-associated > Plants > Phyllosphere > Stem > Wood/Secondary xylem... | reverse complement strand
AAATTTTTTTGAATCATAATTTTTATTACTTAAATTGAAGAAATTTAGTGTTTCATTGTTCTTTTAAATGGCAATGGTGCTTATTGTATTATTTAATTAGTATTTTTTTGTTACGGTTAGATGTAGCGACTTTCACTCTTTCTGAAATGAAGAAACCTATAGTCATAACCAAAATGAATGCTAATATGTACACCCATCTTGCTAGGAAACACGAAGTCAAGTATATATCATCTATTGCCTCTCTTTTTTCCTTTGATTTTGTATTTCTATGATACTAAATGCATTTAGATAATAAGTTTGTATTGCTAATTTTGTTATAGAATCATGATTGGTTAGATAGGAACTAAATCGTTTCCTTTAAATTTTTATTTTAAACTTCTTCTTACATTGTTTGGTTAGATAAGAATTGAATATTTGTTTCTAGTCATTCTATGTTCATATTAGAACATCTTATTATTTCCTAGGAGTTAGAACCAAGAAAACCAATCAATTAAGCATATTTTTATGTTCAGAAAATAGATTAGCAAACCTCTTTTTATTCTTAACCCAACAATTTGTGTTGATAGTTTTATATTATTCATTGATTTTTGAGTTTTTGCTATTAATTTTAAGTTCCTTATGATTTTATGATCTGAGTTAACATTGTATTTTCCATGTATTTTAAAAAAGCATTTTTGACAACCTTGGTTTGGGCCATATTAAAAAGGTCTTTAAAGGGGTCGACATTCCAAGCTTTTCACAAACACTTCCTTTTAAAATCTTGTTTGCTTAACTTTTATAGATTTTTTCTACATCCTAAACTTTTCATAAACATTTCCTTCTTAAATCATATTTGTTTAACTTGCAAAGAAAATTTTATTTTTTAGATGTTCACCTACAATGCTCAAGATAAACAAACTTAATCAAGTTGTTATTTTGAATGTTGATAAGGAGTAACACATTTCTTTTGTATTTCAGTTTCTAAAGATAAAAAAAAAAAAAGCTTTTAAATACATAAAGCCTTTAGTGTCCATTAATGGTTTCCTGGTGTAAATGAACTTTCATCGATGATTGCTTTTTTTGGACCAATTAAGGACATTAAGTTACATAATTTGATTATGTCAATGTCCATTAATGATTGCTCACTAATCGTTACACGTTGGTGTCAATCGAGGGTGTTAAGTTACACTTGAAAGGAGGGATAAAGTCTAAACTTATCTAAAAGAAGTCATCAACTACTATTATAGTCACTAAAAAACCCTTAATAGTCTGTCGAGTTATAAGGTAAAAGACTGATTAAGCTAAAAGAAATTTATTATTACCTTAATCATTTTACCTAAAGTAAACTGTATCGTTGATCTTATCTTACATTCCTAACAGTTTATTATGCCTAATCTACTAGTGGTCTATCTATATAGGTGATATTGGGTCTATTACTATAAATTAAACTCTGGATGAATATGTGGGCTCAAGCTTAACCATTTAAGGCTTGGTTCATCTTTTGCACTCTTAGTTATTAACTTTTGATATAAATTGATGGATTAACATGTCTATAACTAGTGACTTTTAATCACGACTTGTGACTAATAGTATCAAGCCATGCTAATGAATAACCAATGGATTTATTTTTGGCTCATTAAACCCAACTCAAATCCTAAACTTATGGATAAATACCTTGAAAAAGTTCATCTATCTTATAGTACCCATATTCACTCATATTTTTTTTTATTGAATGAAAGTGTTATGCTCTGGTTCTTTCAAGAGGATCTAGTGACATGAAAGTTCCTTATTAGATTTTAATTTTGACAATAACCTTTTTTTGGATTCATTTGCCATTTAGGTGTGTCATTTTAACACTTACCATTTTTTCTTTAAAAAAAACCTTTTATTTTGGTCACCCTTATCTTAATGAGTGTACCACATCATCCTTATTTCATTCTTTTTGTTTTGTTTAAATATATAAGTCTTTTAAAGACCAGTACTCTCATTTTGGTGAGCATAGATATTTATTTCTATGAAAATGGAAAATGTTACCCCTCCTAATGTTTAAGATCTTGGCTCGTGTAGAGTTCATGTACCTTAAACTCTAGAAATGAATAACAAAACAATTTAAGCAAATTTTTTTTTTCTTTAAAAAAAAACAAAGAGAGACTACTCCTCTTTAATATCCAAAGTAATGGCCTACATGGAGTCCATTTACCTTGGACACTTAGGGTGAATAGCCTAATCATTTGAAGTGATATTTTGAGTAAAATAGAAATGAGTTTTTTTTTTTAATATGGGTCGAAACTTAATGGGTCTTATAAACTTGTTTCAAGGCATATTATGCGTAAACAAGTGTTTTGATTTTTTATTGAAAAAAATTAAGAGCAAATAATACTGGAAAGATTTTATTTTAAAAATGCTTGGTTTAAAAACAAAGGTCAGACCTTGAAGTAGCACAAAGATGATTAAGAGCATTAAAGTGCAAGATGAAACTATACTACGATTTCAACTAAAATTGAAAATTTAAAACCTTTTAACATAATGTATTTATGGTAGAAGATTTAGAGCAACATTAAACTCCTTTGGAACACATAGGTCTTTTAAAAGACCTAACTTGGATGACTTAAGGTTATCTTGAAAGGAAACAAGTTTAAAAAGACGTTACTTGGATAACTTAAGGTTATCTTGAAAGAAACAAGTTAAACCCACTCGTCATAGCACAAATACATCCACAATAATAAAACACAACAAATATAAAAGTTATCAAGAATACAACATCACATGATTTATGTTCAAATTATAAATTCTCCATGAAATAAAAGTCAACAACCTCATCTATTAATCAATCAATATTATAGAAATGAAGCATATGTTGTTCTATCTCAACCTTCAAATATTCCTTTTAGGTTACAAATTATCATATCATTACATTAAGATAAAAAAAAAAAAGTTAACTACACAGAAAAACATGATTACTGATGACACTAGATTAAAACAAATATATAAAGATTGTGGCTTTAAATCACTCATTCCATACAGTGATACCAAAATGATGTCATGGGACATTACAAGTAACAAACAACAATATTTATCAAGGTTCAGAAGAAAGCATACATACAATGACATGAATAATGATATTAGAATTAAAAAAAAGAGTAAGGGTTGCCTAAGTTAGGAGAGCAAGAAATGAACACACTATCAACAAATAACTACTAACCCTTTAATAAATAAGTATTCTCTTTCTCTACTCTAGGACTAAGGGCAGAAACCAACACACTAAAACCTACACATTCTTTTATTCCTCATTGTCTACCCTACCGTCATAGAGATAACAATCACCTGAAGCATAATGTTTTCTATCTTTTTCTTTATCTCTCTCAATATCCCTGTCCAGACTCTCTATTTTTCTCTCGACCTTTTTTTTTATTTTTTTCTCTAAACGTATTTATAGAGTTGCATAATCAACTTACAAAAATCATTGAAGCCATCCAATTCTCAAGCATAGAATTAACCATTGAGGATAACAATAAAATAATACAATCAGGTTGTGGTGGGAGAGAGCAAAAAAAAAAATGCATTCTTATCATGTTTAACGAAAAAAATCATTGAACGATAACTAAACAAAAAGTGAGAAAGTAAATGAAATGAGTGTGATTACATGTTCACATAGAGAGAGCTAAGGCATGATCAATGCCAAAGTTGTGAAGGGGCAATAATGAAATCACTAGAAACAATGTCCAAATTGGATGAAATGACAAGTAAGAGTAATAGTTGAGAAGATTTGAAGGGTTAAGTGGTTAGAGCTTAATTTGATTAGAGGTAGAAAAGGGCTATGGTTTAACAATGATAAAAAAAAAAGGTCTTTGGTCTTTATAGATTCTAGCTTAGAAGAAGAAGAGAAAGACAAAGAAAGTGATAAATATATACTTGACATCAAAATGATGTCACCTGGATTTGTCAGATTTCCATAATGGTCTATGAAGGTTAGCCTTTTTTTAAAGTTAATTCCCTTACAACTTTTGGTTTTTTCAACAAGCCTTTGATCATGATTAAACAATTAAATCATCATAATTGGGTCATTGGTAAGGCTTAAAATGAGCCTTTAATTTGTTTTTTTTCCTTAGAATGGTCTCTAGGTTTTTAAAATTAATTAATTGAATAGACCTCCCAAATCTTGCTAATTTGATAATTTTGGTCTTTGGTTCTTTAATTCCTTCAATTACATCCAATTTTGTTTCAACTATGCCCTTGAAAAACTCTTTTTGCCCAATAAAATTTTGAAAAGCTTGGTCCTATTAATTTTTGAATTTTTTTTTGGATTTTATGAGTTTTTTTGAGATATTTATTTTGATATAATATATACAATAATGGGGAGAAGATTAGGGTATAACATGAATAATAAATTTGATTAATTGATAAATTCATTTGAATATTGTTTTGTGTTTTCTAGAGAGAGAAGGTATGAGAAGGATATTAGAGAGAGATGGACTTGCTTGAACAATAACTCCTCCAGCAACCATTAGATTTCACTCATTGTTAGATACGTTGATCACCACACCCTACACCAAAAACTGACTAGATGGATATCGTTTATTAGCTATAGTTTGAAAGATATTGTCATCTCAATATTTCTGAAAAAACAGAGTTTAGGGTAGTTATAGTTGCCAGCTTGTTTTGCCCTCACAATATTTCTGAGAAAATTAAGGTTTTCATGGATGTCCTTTTGGTTCTAAGTGATGGAGATCAAATTCGAACAAGTTTGAAAATTGGTTTTCTTCTCGAACTGGCTGCTGATAGTTTTCACTTTTCAGGTTAGATTGTTCCTTTATAGATTACAACTAATCTAATTGTTATGCTATACTGACTACCTTGAATTAGACCATTGGATTTTTTCTAGTTTTGATTGTATTGAAAGTATTTCCTTTTTGAACTTACTGCCTAGACAAGACTACCAATAACCCATGAACCGGTCGATCGATTCAAAAAATTCAAAAAACGATCTAATGAAAAAAAAACCCCTCTAATACCACCCTCAACACATCAAACACCACCACCACCAGCCCCAAAACCACCCCCAACCTCCAAACACCAAGACTCTCTTTAAACAATCACTCAAAAAACCCAAATTACCCCCACGCATGTTGCCACCTTGGCTCACAAGAGCACCACCACCCACAACCATGCCCTTAACATTTCATAAGCTGATAAAATGAAGATCTTCAACTTTGCAACCCGTGCCAAGATAACCTTTTTTCCACAGTAAGAGATTGACACAATCTTGGACATTATATATAATGTCATTGATGAAAGTGCGTCAAAATGGAACTGATATCTAGTGGGTTTTTTCTCGGGTTATAAGATGCCCTACCATACCACCAATCCTATTGATATTTTAGTATGGAAAAATTATAGCCTTGAGAGTGTAATGACAACATAATAAGGTTTCTTAATTTTTCATTTCAAGAGTGAGGATAATGCTAACTTAACTATGGAGAAGGGATCATAGATGTTCATAAGAAGATTCTTTATCCTCCAACTGTGGCACCCATATTTTGTTCCTAACATGAACAAAATTTTGAAGGTGCTGTATGGGTTCACCTCTAGGGTTCACCTTTTCCACTTTGGAATGAGACAAGCATAGGTGTGCCTGTGAATATGGTGGGGAGATCATTGGCTTGTGATGAACAAACACTTAGTGGCACCCGACTTGACTATGCTAAAGTATATGTTGAATTTGATGCTTTATTATCCATAGTCCATGTTTTTCAGCTACGATGTACGTTATCTACAAAGCTTAGCATAATTACGATTGATTATTAATGGAAGCCAGGAGCTTATAAGATTTGTAAAGTTTTTAGTCATTCATGCAAGGCATCAGTTAAGGCCCCAAACTTATCAGCGAAAGACATGCTCAAGATAAAAAAACAATATGAGGGATGCTCTACAAGCTTGTAGCTCACCAATTATTATTGTTGAAAGGGTTACAACCTTTTTAATTGTTGATGCTGCAGTAAAATTGTTAAGCCAAACATACATATCAGGTGGAATCGATCGATCGGTTGAGACTTGCCAGGAACCAAACGACCAGTTGAACATAACAAAGGCTTGGGGAGCTCCTGTCATTGGAACCGGTCAGTAGGTTGAGATATTAGAGGAACCAATTGACCGATTAAAACTGCAGATCATTACTGAAGCAGCTGAACCTATTAATGATGAGAGGGATAGGTTGAATGAATATGAGCGGTCAAAAGCTGATTTGAATCATGACATGTTACCTCTAATGAAGGACCAACACTTATTGTAACATCCCCCATTCCGGGATAAAAACAATAATCTCATGTCCCCCGAAAAACAGAGTAAATATATATATATATATATATATATATATATATATATATATATATTCATGGTTTTCGTATTAAAATCTATCAAAATTTCGACGGAGTCCCCCCTATACCGGAAGGTCCCAAGTTATCGACATGTAACCTGTTTACACTTCTAATAACTCACATCTCATAACTTAAATCCCGACCCAATCATCCTGGGTTTCAATTTCCACAAATATTCTCGCACCTATCAACCACAATATTTATGATATACATTATATAACAAAATATCATTATGGATGGATAAAAAATATATATATATATATAAATACATAGACATGAAATATGGTTATATGAACTACAAAGTTAAGTTCATTAAATCAAATTTAAACATTAATTATTCAAATTAAGTTAGACAAACATTTTCATGTTTACAAAATAAAAAGGTATACCCCCTAGAATCTAAATTATAAAAAGGAAACATCAGCTAGGATCTACTTCTGTCATGCATGCGATGATCCTGAAACGAGATACATATTATTGAAAGGTGAATATCACATAAATATAACAACACGAATATCTAACAATATTAACAGGGTAACATGCATTCATATTTTGTTCATTTCTATCTTCTGGTTTTCATTTGAATCTCTTCCTTATTCAACTATTCGTAATTGTGCCATCTACCACTATTAACCTCCATTCCAGACTTTATAAGATCAAACATGATTATTTTTGTTTAACACATTACCGATACCAATTTCACTGGTATCATCAGCATCACCTCGTAGGAGTCGATGCAAGGTGATCCCCTTACTCGGGATCCTAACATGCACTAAATGTATACTAGCCAATACGTAGTGATCCCTTTACTTGGGATCCTAACATACATTAAATGTATACTAGCCAAAACATGGTGATCCCCTTACTCGGGATCCTACCATACACTAAATGTATGTTAGTCCAAACGAGGCGATCTCCTTACCCGGGATCCTAACATACACTAAATGTATGCTAGTTTACGCCTCAAATCACACTTTTCATATTTCCTTTGTTAGTGATAGTTTCATCACTTAACAATTCACACAATAACCTTTCCCCTTGAATACACATACATTCAGTAATTCACATTTCACATTGGTAATATATATTAAATCATAGAATTTAACTAGAAGGTATAGGTACGATTCATCTACCTGCAATAGAAGCTCTACTTGTGCTCCTCCGCTGCTGCTGTTGCACCACGCCTGTAGTCTCTCTTGCAAATCACATGTTTATCTCATAAATTTTCCTCACTCAAGGATATGTTTCATAATAACCATATCAACAACCAATAAGTCTTTCTTTCAGTCATTTCTTAATATTTTATGTTTTTCTCATTTCACCCATTAATATTATCGTTCTTTGTCCAACCCCAGTTATCATTCCTTTCTTTATATTTGGACTGTTACTGTCCAACTGTTACTGTCTTGTTTTTGAACTGTTACTGTCTGACCTCTTCTCATATTTTTAACTATATCTGGAGTTATAACTATATCTGGAGTTATAGAACTTCGATTCAAGCGAGATTAGTCTCGTTGGAAAGCTAAGACATGAGGCTACAAGTCCTATGAATTAAGAAGAACCTAGTTCTGCCTCTAAGACAATCAAAATTTCTTATCAACAAACACTTGGACTGTTACTGTCTTGTTTTTGAACCATTACTGTTTGACATCTCTTTAGATTTTTAACTATATTTGGAGTTATAGAACTCTGATTCAAGCGAGATTAGTCTTGTTGGAAAGCTAATACATGAGGCTACAAGTCCTATGATTAAAGAGAACCTAGTTCCGCCTCTAAGATAGTCAAAATTGCTTATCAACAAATACTTGTATTGTTATTGTCAAACTATTACTGTCTCGTTTTTGAACTGTTATTGTCTAACCTCTCCTTAGATTTTTAACTATACTGGGAGTTATAGAACTCCGATTCAAGCGAGATTAGTCTCGTTGGAAAGCTAAGACATGAGGCTACACGTTCTATGATTAAAGAGAACCTAGTTCTGCCTCTAAGATAGTCAAAATTGCTCATCAACAAACATTTAGACTATTACTATCCAACGGTTACTATCTCGTTTTTGAACTGTTACTGTCTGACTTCTCCTCATATTTTTAACTATATCTGGAGTTATAGAACTCAAATCTATAATTTAACATCCAGGCATCAATTCATAATCGACTTTAAAACAACTTATAAGACCATGTTTAGAATATCTTACCCGGTACAAATCAAGGTCTTGATCCCTCCTTTACTTTTTAATGATAGTCGGCCCTTCCCTCTTCCCTTCTTATCCAATTCTTCTTGTTAATCTCTTGCCCACCAGTGTTTATTTTACCTATAACCCTTAATCTTGGATGGGTTCTTGAAATTTGATGTTTCTCTCTTGATCTGTAAAAATAGATACCAAAACTTCCTCTCTTCTTTCTTCACGATAGTTGTAGATTTGTTTTTGGTAAGAAGAGTAGTATTTATGCTCTATAATTATTCTTATTTGCATTCAGGCCCCATTTTCTTTAAGTGCATTTATTTTGCCCCCACTTCTTTTTAGTTTAGTTTATTTTTTTTAATTTAATCCAGCCTTGATTTTCTTGGGATTTACACATATTCACTAATATCAAAATATGTTTAGAGAACAAACATGTTACATTTAATAGCAATAGTGACGTTAACACTTTAGCATCAACCAAGGGTTTTTCAGATTATACCTCGACACCTTATTAACCAAGTGATAATGTTATTTGCATTCTTCTCAACGGTCGATAACTTGTGAGGTATCTAGCTTTATTGATGGATACTTCTTTGTTGTCACTTTTGTGTATGACCTCAAGACACCTCTAAAGTGTCAAGACCTTTGGGATTACTTGAGGTGCCGAGCTACTATATCTTAGTCTATATTGTGGCTTACTTTATGAGAATTTAGTGTTATGTTAAGTTTTATTGATAAGTGTGGGGGCGATCCTACTTAGCATGGTCATATGGATGATTTTTGGCAGTTGTGTATAAGCAGCGAAACTGGTTAGAGTTCCTTATTCAAACCTGAGATACACTTGGCCCAATGGTCAGCATAACATGAGTAATATTCTTGAGAAGCTAGATTGGATCTTTGGTAGCTCATAATGGTTCTCTACTTGACTAATTACTTGTTCTGAATTATTACCTAGAGACTTTTAAGATCACAGTGTTATGGTTGTTTACTCCAATGGTGTTCTTTCCAGGCTAAAAGCATCTTTTAAGTTCTTAAATCTATGAGCTGACAAGGATGATTTCTTAGGTTTAGTGGTAGATGGTTGGTAGATTCTTATGGATGGTAACCCTATATACAGGCTTACTAAGAGACTTGGATTGTTGAAGCCTAAGTTAAAGGCTTTGGATCACCTACACACCAGTCACATCTCTAGTCTTGTAATTAGGGCAAAGAATAAATGGGCTGCAACATAAACTCTTTTTGATTATTCTCCTCAGTCTAACGAGTATCAGCAGGTACAGAGAGAGCTTACTAAGGAGTTCTTTTAGTTAAGTAAGGATGAAAAAGCTTTTTATAAGCAGAGATCTCAAATTCAGTATACTTGAAAGACAGAAACACCAAGTTCTTTCATAGATCACTCATTCATAGACAAGTTAGAAATAGAATCTATTGGTTGATCGATGAGATAGGATATCAGGTTCAGGATCAAGAGGGTCTGGGTCAATTGGCAATTTGTTACTTCTAAGGGTTATTTTCCATATGCTCGACTATCACTTTAGAGAACGTTTCCTGTTTTTTCTTTAACAGGATTCCACCTTACATTACCTCCTTTTTGGAATCATGTATCACAACTGATGAGATCAATGAAGCCTTATTTTCCATCCTAGATGATAAGGCCCCTAATCCAAATGGCTATACCTTCTTGTTCTTTGACACGACCAAAAGATTGATGTCTTCTCCCAAGTGCAGGAGTGTCGAAGTAATAAATAACCCGCCAAGACCGGGGTCGAACCACAGGGAGATTAACTATATAAATTATAAAGAACAACAACAACAACAATAACAAGTTAAAGAGAGCTTTGAGATGTGATATTGATGTAAGGATTAAACAAGGATAAAATAATTGTCAAAGTTAGAGGATCCACTAATGGTATTTCAAACAAGTATAGTATAAACTCTTTTTATTACTCAACTGGAAACCACACACAAAGGAGGTTCCAATCAGATTATAAATTGTTAACATGATTATATTAGTTATCTTATTCGAATAATGCTAATACTTGTAAATGTTGTCAGGCATTCATGAATATAACTTATGTTAACAACAAATCAAGTTCCTTTCATAGCACAGGTGTCGGTTATACCATATGGTTGGGCTATGAAAGTGCCAAGTATTTGTTGTATCAAGGGTTATACAACATAAATCTAAATTAACCATTTAACAAGCAAAGTATTAAAAGTAAACAAGATAACAAATATAAAACATGTTAGTATCAAACATTAAGGTCCATGTTGAGTTTATATTATACTTATTCTTACACCATTAGTGTAGCATAATGAAAGAGAGAAACATAAATAAACAAGGAAAGGAAATGAAAAGCAACAAGAGATTAATATAAGCAAAACTTAAGCATTAAAAAATATAAAGAGAGAGCAAGAGCATGATCTTGATCTGAAAACCAAGATGCCTAAATACATGACAAATGCCTCATTTTATAGGCCAAAATTCGGAACTATTGATTTGTTGACTAATTGTTGAGTGGGTGGCCACATCTTGACTTGGTGACAATCCTTATCTTCTTGTTTGCCAAACACGTAATTGATAACGTCATAATTTAAACAGACTTAAACATGAAAGTTCTAGGAAATTGTCTCAGCTTTCTAGAAAAAAAAGATTGAGGTCATTTAGACTTTTAGAACTCGAAATATGGGCTGAACATTAAACAGTGTCTGGGCTGCAGGACAGATTCAGACTTCTTCGTTGTTGCTACAATTTGGATTTAAAAATAGCCTTTTAATAATAATAATAAAAAAACCTAATTTGGCTAAAACAAATAATAGACAAACATGCTTTGGCATTTGACGCAAATTTGACCTATTATGTAATTTTAAATCACCAAAATTGGAATGACCTAAAATTGAATATGTAGTATTGTGATACCCAAAAACTATAGATCTCAGTTTATAGGTCATTTTCTTATGCCTAGATTTCAAAAACCGTGTATGATCAATTTTCAGTAAAATTAAACCCTGAATTGAATCCTCAAGAAAACAATATCTACCCAACTTTAATATAGATATTGATTTCAAACCCAATAAGTAGTATATGAAATTTCAATTAATTCTGAGGTGGTCTGCTTCTATGAGTTGTGTTTCTGCGGCAAAATTGCAACAAGCTTTGAATAATGTTTTTTTTTTTTTACTTTTATGCTACTATATGTTTAGAGAAAGTAACAAAACAAAATATTAATTTTATTTTTTTACCAATATGCTGCAAACACAATGAAGAAGAAAAGATCGACGCAAACACTAAAATAACTTAATAGGCACTTGGAAAATGAAAATTTTAGAAATATATAACATGTTTTGGAAACTCATAATCAAGATTGATATCTGATCTCGAAAAGCCAAAAAAATTATAATAGGAGTGTGACATAATGGAAACTTCTCCCAAGGCATCAATACTATTGGAATGAAGTCGAAAGACGCCACAAAGCCAGTTAATCCTTGATATGTTAGATTCAGTTTATTAAAGAACCAAAGAATGCAAGGATCTCTCTTGCATGTTAAAACTAAAAAGTTCAGAAGTATTCATCAAAGGCACTGAAATTTAAGCTTTACATGTGTTTAAATAGTTCTAAGAAATTAACCCTAGTAGATTTACCTTTGTGGGATGAATTGACCCACTTACAAAAACTGACTCAAAACCTTTACTTAGCCCAAACCTCGATCCAAACAAACCTGAGATCTTAACTGAAATTCAAAGTCTGCATTAAGTTCAAACATAGAAGTAATAATGAAAACAAGTTTGGATAGTAGCTTGTTGATACCACATATAATAGAAAGAAAAACAAGATAAAATATCTTAATTTCCTAGTTTAAATAACCTTTGTCCGAGGTCCACATTCCTAGATACTCTAGGATTGCTTAACCAACTTTTAAAGTCCTTTAGATGCTAGAAAATTTGATTTGAATAGGAATATAATTATTGAAGTCTTATGTGCTTGTAGGACTAAAATTCCCCTTTAGAACATGAAAAATAATCTTAGAAATTAACTCTCCCTGTAGTCGCTCATCACTTTTCTTCTTTAATTAGGAGAATCGAATCTTTAACATTAAATAATCCTTCTAAGTCTAGGATTCAAATATGATAGCCCTTTTAGTTTCCTGGCATGACTAAGAAACTTTCTCCTTTGTTGCTAAATATTCTCCTAAATAATAGGACAACAATGAATGGATTTCCTTTTTAATTTTAGGAGAATATTTTGCTGATCCTTATAAAAAAAAAAGATCTCAACATCTTAATTAGTCCAAGCTAACTTTGCACTTCATGTGGCCCAAACTCATATTCATTAATATAACCCAAATCAGACCTAATACAAGCTCCTAACAATTTACTTTGCTGCCAAAATCAGACTCATACATGGGCTGACGTGATTTGGTCGAATGAACCATCAAAGAGATTGGATCAAACTCATCATTATGCTCACAACAAAGTTGGCTAAAACCATCCCACACCAAAAACTCATCATGGCCAAATGAAACATAAGCTAAATTCTAAGAAAAAACACAATCTTGGTCGAATGGCCTCCCCATCTAACCCAAGCACAAAATTGAAAGCCTTTCATGATAAATTAAATCAGGATAATAAAAATCTAATTAAGTCCTCAGACTTAATTTTTATATAAATTCATCCAATATTCACTTAAATTAACCTTGAATTTATGTTGTCTTTCAAATTTAGATCTTTAAACAGTGCAATTGAGTTTTCAATATTGTCAACGATTCAGTTCGGTCATTTCATCTCTCATTTATGCATGTAGATCCATCTTTAACTTGTTCTTACCAATCAAGTTGCTTGTTTTTCTATATTTTATTTTATTTTTGTATAAAAGAAAAGATAATTTTAAGGAAACCTAAAATTAGGTTGTGACACCCTTATTTTTTAAGGTTTTGGGTTGGAATATGATGTAATTCTAATACGTGGTTAGGATGAAGTAATGCGAAGATAGGTTATGGAAAAGAAAAGGTGGATATTTTATTCTCACGTTTTATTTGTTTTTCATTTTTTCACTTTTATTTTTAGAAGTAGTTCTTTATCTTGATTTTTTTCATCCTAATTTTTTCACTCTAACTCATTTTCTTCCTTTTCTTTTTTCGTTCTCTCTCTCTCTCTCTCTCTCTCTCTCTCTCTCTCTCTATCTATCTATCTATCTATCTCTCTCTCTCTCTCTCTCTCTCTCACACACACACGCGCTTAGTTTTTGTTTTCCTTTCCTTGTTGCCTCCTTGAAAAGAAAGAAAATATATAAAAATGCTAGAAAAGTGTGGTAGCTATTAGTTGGTAGAAATTGTCAATATATTCGTGAGTAGTTCTTCCACCTAGTCTTAGTTTATGAAGTCATGGAACAATGTTTGTGTGCACCCAAAAGAAAGAAATTGCTTCTTCATCATCTTATCTCAATCACCAATCTTTTGTTTGCCCTATCTTTCTTAAGAACTCTTCAATTGCTTATACTAAGCAGAAGTTCATCACGTTCATCTAATAGTATTAGCTTCACCCTCATTTGCTCTAGGACCTCCTATACTCGATAACCCTATCTATTTTATTCAACCAATTGTCAAACTCCTCTACTTGTACAATGTTTTTATAAACTTGGAGAGATTTATCCATAAACCTAAATATTCACGATACTCCTCCTAATTATGAGGTTGCCTTCTATGCTCTCGCCTTTGAAATAGGTTTTCAGAGCTGACCATGGATTTGTGATCACTCTCCTCATTATCTCCTAAGTTCCTCATGTCCGCCAATTAATGAGTCAATTATGTGAATCGCCTCTGCATGTCTTCTATTACTAGTTTCTAACTTTTTTTCTCGAGGGGGAATGTTTATTTCCCCTCTTATATGAGCAAGTCATGTTTTGCGTCATCTTCTAGCCATAATTATTTAACATCACACAATAACTAACCACCTTTAATTATTGGGCTTTAATACCAGCTAACATAATCAGAAACAATACAAGAAAGGCAACAAGCACAAATAATATATAATTCTTCCAAATCAGGTTACCATAGAAAATCCTTAATTTGAAATTTTATTACCAAATATTTTCTTTTCAAGTAATCTGTCTTTCTAAGATGTTTATAATTATTTAAGGTAGTATTTGATTACTTTCTTAGGATAGAAGAGACGAAGACAATAAAAAAAGCATATTTAGTTGAAGAGACAGACAAACATATATAAAAAATTTGTCCATTGGACAAATTTGGAGTGAATTTTTGTACTTCCAAAACAGGAGGTACACAAGGGACATATCTCCAAGATAAAATTTATCATTTTTTATATTTAAAATATCCTTGTAAAAAACTCTTAATTTTAAAATTACCCAACTAAAACATATAAGAATAAAAGTGGTTATTATCATAGTTTTAAAACCATCCAGGGTAAGGTCCGGGTCATAGAGTGAAAAGGTCAACTCTAGTCAATCTTTGACCTAGATTAACAGGAAAAAAAAATTAAAGGATCAAAATGACATTATTTTAAATTTTTTTAAAAAAATCAATGATTTTTTTCTTGTGGTTTACTATGGATTGATTGGATCACGGGTCAATGACCTGGGTTTTTAACTTAGCAAGTTGGGTTAATTTTTTCTCTATTTTCTCCTAAACCCAGACCAATCCAGGCACTAGATCGGCTCGGTCTCAGGTCAACTTTGCAGGCTGATTTGGTTCTTACAACTAGAGTTATTATATTATTATTAATTTCAATACTCAATATAAAATAAATATTATCTAATTATTATTTTTAATATGTACATTAAAGGTAAAATAGACTTTTCATATTGTATCTTGACTTTTCCCCCATCAACCAAAAAATATATAGAGACACTTATTCTTCATGTATATTATTATCAAACACAATTCTTTCCTCATCTCCTCTATTTTTAATACCTTTATTTTTTCTGTCCCGAAATAGTATTTAAACGCTACCTAAATAAACCTAAACCAACTAAAAAATTTTAAAAAATATATAATAAAAACTTAAATAAATTAGGAAATCCAAAAATAAAAAAAATAAAAAAAAATTAACCCATATAATATTTTATGTGCCTAGTTTAAAGGTATTTTAGATCTTGACCGGTTACAACAAGCTAACCCGTACAAAAATAAACGTACAAAATCTCCAAATCTCCTGACAAATTATAATCTTAAAAGTTAATGAGGTTTTTTTTTTTTTTTTTTTTGTCAAGCCGATCACTCTAAAGTCTAAACCTCTATGTCTCATCAATTCATAAATATCCCCATAAAACTATCTATGTAACCTAATTGTAGCAAATCCATGACTAAATGGTCAGAACAACCTGCAACACTCAGCTGTCAGATATCCGAAGGTCAAGGTGACAACTTATCAACTATTTTTACAATTGAAATGGTGGTCACATCGATATCCTTATCTGACAGCAAAATAGCCACGTAAATAAGACTCAAGAATTCATTCAAGAACAATGCTATAGAAACTTACATTTTTACTCATCATCATGCTCTTGGCATGCCCACTTATGCGCCAGTAAAGTAAAAGGAAAAACCTATGGTATCAGTAGCATTACTGTTCCTGGTATTAACTTAAAGTGACGTTGCTTTCAATAAATCATGAACGTTGTTTTAAAAAGACCAATATTTCTAGCACAAAGCTTCAATATATGATAAAGACTAGAGAGAATAGTACAAGAGTGTAAAAGATATCTAGCAGTAAATCCTCTAAAAGAATCGACAAAGTGAACACAACTAAGATGACATGTTTATGCCTTGGCTTTGCCAGCCTGAATCCTCTGTTGTAACTTGAAGATCTGCAAGACACCGAAATAATCCAAAGCCATAAGTGGTCATTGAGATTTGAAACATATGATCTACAATAGATAATGCTCTCATCTCGAAACAATAAACCATGGTGCAGTATACAATCATGAAGTCTACATGACAGTGCAAAGGAAGTTTATAAACCAGGACCAGATGTTATCTTTCACTCTCCACCACTATATACTCTCGAACCATGAATCTTAACGTCCTACGTAATTATTTAATTTCTTTAAAGAAAATGTATGCATGCAAGCTAATCGACTGGCTATTACCACCCAGCAACAATCCCCCAAGCCACAATCAGGGACACAGAGAATAAAATGCAGGCATGCTGAGATGAATTTGGACCATGGTTTCAATTCGCCAAAAATTAATACATATGGTCGTTAATGGTGGCTGAGAGAATGAAAGGAAAGAAAAAGAGACAAAACATATGAAGAAGAATAACACGCATTTTTTAAAAAGAAAGAGATCGCAGTGTTAAAACACCCAGAAAGCACTTGGAGGAGAGAAGACACAAAGTGGGGGAAAAGAACCCAGAAGAATTCCTGCAGAAATAGAGGACCCAAAATAGACGAGGGTACGAAACAAAAAGGTGGAAGTTGAAGAAAATTAGTAGCACATAAAAAAATAATTGATGCAACTATATTATTTAATAGTTTCATCTATATTAGTGTTTTGTCTATATTTTATATATAAAATACTTTGATATTTTTTATTTTATGTTTTGAAGGCATTTTTGGATGAAAAATGCAAAAATAAATAAATTGAAGATAATTGGCAGATTTGACTTTTGTTTTGTGCAGAGCGTGAGCTCTAGATGTTGAAATGAAGTGATTCTAGTGGCATTAAAAAGCTAACATCCATACCTTTTTGGACATCTAAGGCAAGAAAATAAAATAAGAAAAAGCATGAAAATCGCAGCTTTTAAAATCAAATCTCGCAATCAGCCAGTGTTGACCTTCAACCATTTCAACTTGAATATCTGGAGCTACAAAAGTTCAATTGATGCAAACTCAATGTTTTTGGATTCCTGACTCAACAGCCTATAAACGCTCCAAATTTCAGCCAAACAAGATGTCATATGAGGGAGATATGATTTTTCAAAGATGGCAACTGAATTCTGCCTGCAAATAGGTTTCATGAAGAAACGAGTCCAAATTACGTTCCAAAGCATTTAAACCGATATCCAAGTTTTTATTTCAGCAATTTAGCTCCTCTAAGTCAAAGCTTGAAGATTTCATGCAAGGCTATTTCTTTTTTTTTTTAGGAAAATAGTTATTAAAGTACTTAAATGTAAACAATTTATTTAAGGGAGGACTATTTTGTAAAATAGAGATTAAGATTTCCTAGGATATAAAAAGAATGAGAGAAGAGAAGGAGGGCAGCCAACCAAAAGGAGAATAACACCCCCTGTCCTCTAAGAAACTCAAAATTATGCATTCATCCTTTTTTTTGATTAGTTGTTCAACAAACAAGAAAGGCTAAACACTTTTTCTTAGTTGCAAGGATACGGAAATTTTCGAATTTCAAGAACTGTGAGATTTATTTTATATTTTCTTTTCAGTTTATATGATGAATATGTTTGTTCTCCTATGCTTATTTTTCCTATGATTGTTTATTTTAATTGCTAGAGCGGACTCTAAGTTATTATTATAGACAATTTATTGCTAAGTTTGATATCAAAACCGGAGTTGTGGTCTATGAACTTGTGAAGCAACTGAGTTTAATAATTGTGGTGGATCTACGTTATTAATCTTAGGGAGAACATTCAATCAAATCAAACATAGACTGCAGACAATTATGTTTTTTTGATTAATCAACTTATTTAGTTCTTAAGGCTGCCATTGAATTAAATTACTAGTGTGGACACTGTGGTTGTCTGATGTTAGGGTTAGTTATACGGCAGATCCGTTAACTAACCAATGTTAAGAAGAAATAAATATTAAGAATATAAATTGATGTTTCGTTTCCATGATCAGTTCTGATTTCTGTAGATGGATGTATGCTTGCAACCAATGTTTGTTCTCTTGATAATTTTCTGATTTTATTAAATTTTGTTTGATAGTTTTCTGGTTTTTTTTGCTTTAGCCTAAATAACGTCCAAACCCCCCCAAATTGCATATCATCTAGTATAAAAATCTGACTTGAATCTTCCTCGTGGAATCGACCCCTTGTTTGCTCTATACTATCTTGTGTGTTGTGTTTGAAGTTAGAGTAATTAATTTATGCGACCGCGACATCGCAATAACAGTTATAAAGGCACAAAGAACTATAGGCTCACAACTCAGCAAAGATGGCAATAAGAATTATATATACTAAGACAAATATTAAAGCTAATTAGAAATAGAACAAACAGCAGCATCAATCAGCACTCCTGGCAACTAGATAGTAGGTGCCAGGAGAAACCCAAAAGCAACACTCCAAACGCTCTAGCTAGAAAATCAGAACACACCAAGATGATATTGAAAAGCATGGCAGCCCTCTATTACAAATACAACAATACCTCAAGATAGCATTATGACTAGAAAGGAAGGGGTTGAAAAGAAACCAGCAAGGAGGTATCCAAACAATACTGTAAAGAATTCTAAGAGAACCAGTTGGAGACAGCACAGAACAGCACAAGTAAAGTCCCAAAAGAGCCACGCATCAAGCTGGATAATTTGTTGCAGAAAGCAAGAAATCCAACCATTAAATGACAGAAATAGACATCCTGGAAGAGCAACCAAAGGACAAATTGAACCAGGCAATCAACAACATAGAGATGAACCACGAAATTAGCCAAAAAAGCTTTTGGAGTACGATGTTTGACCAGACACTTAACTAGATGCAGAAGGTTTTGCAAACTTGGAAACTGCATCAATTGCTGAGAGAGAAAAATCTTGGTTGAAGGAGATATCTAAACATGAAGTGGGAGAATGTCATGATGACAGCATCTGACAGGGAATTGGAGAGAAGACATAGAGCAGAAAATGTTGGTGAACACTTCAACACTTGCCGATCAAAGGAGTGGGGAAAAAAAGCTGAGTGGGGCAGCCAACAGAATTCACGGAAATCGTCCTAGCCAGGAATAATAGAAGACTCATATTTGTAACTTTGGAAAATAAACCAGTATCAAATTCGAAAGCTTTTGTTGCCATATACGTGAGCTTAATAACTATTTAACAAGTAACAAATATCATTTTGAACATGAGAAAGGTTTCTCGTTTTCATTATTTTAAAAATTATCTTATAGTATTTGATTTATTTTTCAGGTTCTTAATTATTGGGTTACTTTTTAAGAGGTGACTTAAATTCCTAGAACTCGTGTATTAAAACAAAAACTAATTTGATTTTTGTTTTTGTACTAAAACTTTGATTTTTCCAAAAACTTTCGTGAAAATATGAGATCATGCAGAGTTTTTGAAGAAAAGAAAGATACATCAAATAATTTTTTGCCAAACTTCATTTTTTATTGATTGATAAAAAAAGTACATCAGGCATAATATTTCTTTACAATGTCAGAGTTTACAAGTCTAGACAGATCATCCACATCTATATTGGTTAAAATTAAAGCTCCTAAAAAAAATCTTCTTCACCACGTATGGTCCTTCGTAGTACGGTGCTTAATTACTCTAATCTTCTCCTGATACTAGCGAGATCTTTTTCAATATTAGGTCTTCTTCTTTAAACACTCTTGGCTTGACCTTCTTGTTGTATACCTTAGTCATTCTACTTTGGTATAACTAGTGGTGACAAATAGTTGCCAGTCTCTTTTCATTGATCAAATTTAACTACTCAAATCTTGACTTTTCCCGTTCCGATTCATCCAATTCTGCACCCTTTAAGACCTTTAATGATGGAATCTCTGATTTCATCCTGTATACCAATGAATAAGAGGTTGCACCTGTAGAAGTTCTAATTGTGATGCGGTATGCGTGAAGTGCATACAGAAACATCTTATTCTAATCCTTGTAGGTGACCACCGTCTTTTGAATTATCTTTTTTATATTCTTGTTAGCTGCCTCAACAGCTCTATTGATTTTCGGTTTGTAAGGAGAAGAATTGAGGTGTTTAATCTTCCACTTAGTTTAGAGCTTAGTAATCAGCTTCCTATTGAAAATCTGAGTGTTATCGGTTACCAATATTGCTAGTAAATAAAGACAAATCAGACTTTTCTCAATGAACCTCTTGACTACTTTTCGTGTCATATATATAAGAGTTGGCCTCTATCCATTTAGTGAAGTGGTCGATGGCCATCAAAATGAACTTATACCCATTGCTAGCCTTTAGATTGATTGGCTTTGTGACATCTAACCCCCACATATCAAAAGGCCAAGGTGAGGTCATATTGAATAGCAGTGTCAGAGGTGGATTTATCTTGTCACCATATATCTAACATTTATGGTATTATTTTACATAGTCTACACGATCCCTTTTGATGGTCAACCATAAGTATCCAGATCTTTGTATTTTCCTTGTCAATGTATATCTATTGGCATGAGTGGCACAAATTCCCTCGTGGATTTTTTTTAATGCTTGCTCAACCTCTTTCTCTTTCAGACACCTTAGTAGAGTCTCGTTAAATGACCTTTTATATAGGATTTCGCCATCCAAATAAGAATCAATGGCCATTCTTCTCAATGTCTTTTCATCCGTCTCGGAAGCCTCCTGAGGGTATTTTCGATGTTGGATAAACCTCTTGATGTTATTGTACTATAGTTTCATGTCTTGTGATTCTTTAATTATGCAACAATGAACTTGGAGATTTCTGACTTTGATGTTTGTTGGTTAGATCCTACCTCCAATAACGATTTGTCATCGAAGTTAGGGTGGTCAAGGCATCAGCAAACTGATTCTTATCTTTGCTCATATGAGTGAATTTTATTTCTTCAAATTTATTAGCTAATCTCAAGAGATAATTCTTATATGGCTTCAATTTCTCATCCTTGGTTTGCCACTTCCCTTTTACTTGGAAGATGATTAGCAGGGTATCCTACAGACCTTAAGCTTCCTAACTTTAAGCTATAAAGAAGCTTCCAGACTAATGATACAAGCTTCATACTTGGTCATATTATTAGTACATTCAAACTCCAACCTTACCGAAATAGGATATTACTTCTTTTATGGGGAAATTATCACTACTCCAACCCTATTTCTTGATACATTCACTACTCTATCAAAGTACAAGGTCCACTTATCATTCATCTTATTGTTATCCTCAACTATTAGTACATCATCATCAGGAAGGTCAAAATTCAATGGCTCATAATCTTCCACAGCATGATCTGCCAAATGGTCAGTAATTGCACTCCTTTTACAACCTTTCTTGTCATAAAAACAATGTCATATTATGTCAACACTTGCTACTTTGCTATCCTACTTCACAAGTAAGGCTTTTCACAAATGTACTTGAGTGGATCCAATTTTAGATCAACTAGGTCATGTAGTATAACATATATTGCTTAAGCCTTTTTGCTCTTCACACCAAGACATAACATAGCCTTTTGATTGTTGTATACCAGGATTTACAGTCATTGAACTTTTTACTTAAGAAGTAGATAACTTGTTCTTTCTTCTCTTACTCATCGCACTAACCCAACATGCATCCCATATTCATTTCTATCACTATCAAATATATGATCAAGGGTCTTTCTAATGTAGGAGGCACTATTAATGATGACTTTTGCAAAATACCTTTTTATCTTGTCAAAGGCTTTCTATCAATCATTGTTCCATACCCCCAGATATTTCTTTCTGAGTAAATAGAAAATTGGTTTGTATGTTACCGTCAGTTCAAATATGAATCGAGCTATATAGATCAAACACCCAAGGAAACTTCTTACTTCTTTCTCTATTTTAAGTGTCGTTATATCATAGATAGCTTTTGCTTTATCTAGATCAACTTATATTCCTCGGCTGCTTATTGTAAAACCCAATAGCTTTCCAACTCTTACCCCGAACAAGCATTTTGCAGAATTCTATCTTAATTTGTATTTTTGCTGCCTCTTAAACAATTTTCTCAATACATGCTCGTAATTTTCTTCTTTCTTTAATTTGGCAAGTATATCATCTACATAGACTTCTACTTCTTGGTGAATCATATAGTGGAACAAAGTGACAATTGCTCTTTGATACATGGCACTGACATTCCTTAAACTGAATGGCATCATTTTATAACAAAAGGTTCCCCATGACATGACAAAGATGGTTTTTTCTTTATCTTTTTTTGCCATTCTAATTTGATTATAACAAGAGAACCCATCCATAAACGAATATGTGGCATTATTCATAACATTATCAATATATGAGGTAGAGGAAAGTCATCCTTCAAGCTTGCTTTGTTCAAGTCTCTATAATCTACACACGCTCTAATCTTGCCATCCTTTTTGGGAAATACAACCATATTAGCCACCTATTGAGGGTAGTGGACCACATTTAGAAATCTTGTATCCTACTATTTCTATATCTCTGCCTTTCCTTTAACATATCTAGGCGTATTAGTCTGGTTTTCTCTTTAACTGGCTTACTATCTTGTACCAAAGGAATCCTATGTACCAATATATAGGAATGATGTGAGGAGAGACACGCTTGAGGGCTAACCCTTCAAGGGGGTTGAGTGATAAAAAAATGTTATTTATCTTTTTTGTACATGTTGTGAACATAGACACCCCGATAATTATTCAATTTCACATGATTGATGTTTATATGCTAGAAAGAGGGTCGTAAATAGAGAACTTGTCAGTATCTAGGGTAAGGATGTCATTACAGTGGTGAAAAAAAACACTTCAAAAGAGAGTGCCCTCATAAAGTCTCTAGACAAATACAAAATGTGAAGTAACCAAGTTAGAGTTACCAACAGTTTATCACAGTGAACAGGCCAACAAAATCAACACAGTCAGGGGCGAATCCTAATCGACGACAGCTGAGGACACATATGATATAGGAAGACATCAGAGTAACATCTGATAGAGTGACATGTATGCTATAAATGAATAATTTAAAGATACATGCTTTATTTGATCCAGGTGCCACTCACTTATTTATAGCTAGTAGAGTTGTAGCCAATATGGGAAAAGAAACAAAAAGGTAGAAAAGGGGTTTACAATTGGAACACCTTTAGGTGATGTTGTAGAAACAAATATTGTGTAATGTGGGTGTAAAACTTAGCCTCAATAAGTATGAGTTAGAGGTAGATTTGATACCTTTAGAATTTAATAATGTTGATGTAATTCTATGTATGGATTGACTAAGTAAACACAAAGCCCATATAGATTGCTTTGCAAAAATTATAACTATTCAAGGGTTAAAGGGTAGAAGAATAACTTTTAAAGGAAAAAGAACTATTATTCTAACCAGTATGATTTCAGCTATGACTACTAGGAAGTTGTTGAGGAAGGGATGTACATGATACCTTGCTTATATGTTAAATTTTGACAAAACTAAAATAGAGTTAGTTGATATTTTGATTGTAAAGGAATTTTCGGATGTATTACCAGAAAAACTACCTTAGCTATCCCCGAACAGGAGGTCAAAGTTTCTATCAATACCTTCCCAGAAGTTCCCCTAATAACACAACCACTATACATAATGGCTTTGGTAAAATTGAATAAATTGAAAATTTAGCTGCAAGAATTACTAGATAAGGGGTTTATACGACCTAGTGGATCGTCTTGGGGAGCACCTGTATTTTTTGTGAAAAAGAAGGATGGCACCCACAGGCTTTGTATGGATTATCATCAGTTAAATAAAGTAACAATGAAAAATAAGTATCTGCTATCATAAATAGATGACTTATTTGACCAATTAAAAGGAGCCATGATGTTTTTGAAGATCGATTTAAGATCAAAGTATTACCATATGAAGATTAAAAAGCAGGATGTACCAAAGACTGCTTTTGAAACTCGATATAGACACTATAAATTTTTAGTGTTACCATTTGGGTTGAAAAATAATCCAACACTTTTCATGGATTTGATGAACCGAGTTTTCCAGCTTTGCCTAGATAAATTTATCGTGGTATTTATAGATGAAATTTTAGTTTATTATAATTCCTTTAAAGAGCATGAATGATAGTTAAGACAAGTACTGCAGACTTTGAGGAGCCACCAACTATATCTTAAATTGAAAAAATATGATTTCTGGATGGAAAACTTAACCTTTCTGGGACATGTCATTCCTTTTAAAGGCATCTTTGTGGATCCTTAGAAAGTTGAAGCGGTTCTAAAGTGGGAAAGGCCAACTACAATAACTAAAATTTATAGCTTCCTAAAACTTTTTTGGTATTATAAAAGATTCATTAAAAGGTTTTCATTGAACCCTTTTGACACACTTAACTAGAAAGGATATAAAATAAGAATGGTCGAAGGAGTGTGAAGGAAGCTTCCAAGAACTAAAAAGGAGACTTACCACTGCTTCTATGCTAACACTTCCATCAGGAATCGAAGGCTTTATGGTTTATAGTGATGTCTGAAGGAAGGGGCTTGAGTGTGTTTTAATGCATCACGAAAAGATAATTGCTTATGAATTGAGACAATTAAAGACTCACGAGGTCAGTTACCTAGTACATGATTTAGAACTAGCAGTTATGATATTTGCCTTGTGAGCATGGAGACACTATCTTTATGGATTCCAAGTCCAAATCTTCACATACCATAAAAGTTTGAAATACCTGATGTCGTAAAAAGAATTAAATATGTGATAGAGAATATGGATAAAACTTATCAAAGACTATAATTATACTATAAAATACCATCCTGAAAAGGTGAATATGGTAGCCAACGTTCATAGTCACAAAAACAAAGTGGCTCTAAGTAAACCACCAGTATGGGATGAACGAAGACTAACAGAGTTGTGAAGATTGGGGAACCTATTGAGTATGAGTTTAGAAGAAATATTAGTAGCATAATTAAAAGTACAACCGATGTATCGAGAATAAATATTATAAGCATAATAAAGAGATGATGAAGTGTCAAAGATGAGAAATAAAGTAAATATCAAAATTGAAACCCCTTTTCGGATTGCAAATGATGCACTGTTAATATTGAGATGACGTATATATGTGCCTAATAATAAGATTATTAACAAGAAGATCTTGCAAGAGGCACCTGAGTCTAAATTCACAATACATCTTGGTAGTACTAAAATGTACTAGGATAAGAAACAATACTATTAGGGGACCAACATTCCCCCAACATAAAAAGAAAGTAGCTAATTATATGGTGAAGTGTGGTATTTTCCAACAAGTTAAAGTGGAGCACCAGAAGTCAGTAGGGCCATTGCAACCCTTGCTAATTCCTGAATGGAAGTGGGAGATGATCACCATGTATTTCGTGTCAGGCCTACCTAGAGAGGAAAAAAGAAATGATGTAATATGAGTTATTGTAGATTGTTTAACTAAATCTGTTTTATTTCTAGTAGTAAAATTATGTGAATGAGGTTATACGACTTCATGGGATTCCAACATTCATTGTCTCAGATCGGGATCCTAGGTTCACCTCTTGTCTCTAGCCAAGCATATAACATGCTTTATGAATGAGATTAGATGTAAGTACTTCCTTCCACCCATAGACTATGTAAATAGCTGGAGACAAAAGGAGTGGGGAATAAGAGACTTTTAGTAGAGTAAAAGAGGAAAGGTTTTTAAAATTCAAATTATCATGTAAAACTAGTGGGTATAGCTTGAATTTTGAAATTATATTGGGAAGATTAACCAATAATGAATTGATTCCACTTCCCATTAATTTATATTTTGAGAAGAAAAATAAGTCATTAATGAGTTGTTTAAGAGAGAATAAGTGTGACACAATAAATTAGTAAAAGAAGTAATTTAAGTCAAAAGGTAAAGAAAGATAAAATAGTGGACTAGACTTAATAAGTGTTTCCATATTAAAATATGTTTGGGCCTAAATAAATACAAGACTTGGTGATGGTTGAACCAGGTGAATATTATATATAAAAGTTATGAAGTTTGGATTAGAAAAAAGAAAAGATAGACTATGGAAAAAATATGATCCAAACTTGTAAAATAAACTAACTAAAACACATGAGATAATAGAGATTGACAGTTTCAATTGTGCATCCTGAAGGTGAGGAGTAATGGGGAAAGGGGGTGGTTAACATGAAGTTATCAATGTAAACCAAAGCTAAAGGAAGAAACAACAACAACAACTTACTAAATCAACAACAATAGTTGCTACGCAATTGAATCAAGTTCTCATGATCTTCAAAACTTGTTTATTAGTAGACTTGTAATCTCATAGGCAACAATCAATAGGCATATAACTTGTAGGTAAATAGCTTGTAGGTTGATGATAGTTTGTAAACAATAATCAATAGGCTTGTAATAGTCGGCTTATAGTCTCCATCACCAAAAAACTAGAGATACTAATATATATATATATATATATATATGTTTTTTTTTCAATGAATTCCAGTGTTTGTTTGTAATCAATTGAAGAATCATCCAATGAATGTAAGTTCCTTAATCCTAAGATGTTAAGTTATTTTTTGCATTTAGATTATTTGATTACTTTGCAAGTTTTATTTTGCTTTTTGCATATTAAAAGATCATTAAATTTTTAATACATAATTATAAGTTTGGAACTATAGGTATGGAGTTGTAAGAATAGTGTCTGAAATTCAAATTGTAAATATTAAATTTAACATTTAATTTTGAAATTCAAAGTCTTCTTAATTAAAACAGACACAAAAAAATCCGAAACACATAAAATTAAAATTTGATCCAAAAAGTCAAAAATTTGTTTTTGAAAATTTTATATGGAAATAGCAAGAGAAACATAAGTAAATCACTTTTTGTGGATTAGGTTTGGAAACAAAATATTGCTCACCTTCATGTCTGTTGGTAGTAGCATAGATATAATAACTTGTCCAGTGTCTAATATATTCACCCATTTAGACAGCATAAAATCGACAATTTTTCTTTTATTCTTGATTCTTATTTTGAAGTGCGGTTCAAATGAAGATTGATTATAATTTAGTTGTTTTTTTATTTAAATTATTTTTTAAATGTTTTTGATTGTTTTGATTTGTTAATGTTAATAATAATAATAAAATATTATTATGATTTATTTTTTAAAAAATTACCTTACCGCAGTCACATGACATATGCTGGATTATTAGTGTGGGTTGATGTATTTGTTGTGATTTGAGGAAGTCGCAAGGAGGAACATTTGCTATTGAAGTAGAAATATAAGCATTGTCTTCTATCTCCCCTCGGTTTTTTTTTTTTTTTTTCCTTTGGGTTATCATCCTCTGCCAAATGCTAGGGATCAACAGAAATAATAATAATAATAAATAAATAAATAAATAAATAATTTTTAAGGGCGTGGGATATTTTGAGGTAATGGCATTTAATATCTATTTGCAAATAATAGATTTTTAGGGATGCCTTTCAATAAATTTGCATTTTGCACCAACTTTTAAAAGCAGTGCCCCTAGACTAAGGGAATGCATATGAGTGTGCATGTGCCTCGATCAAATTTAATGATAAGATTGTTGTCGTGAGAAAACATCCTCTACACATTAATTTCTTTATAATAAAGTATCATTTATATTAAATTGTTGCATTCTAAATAATTTAATGAGTTCTCAAAGGTATCGGTCCAAGTCCAATAAATTGTAAAAGAAAAGATCACACATACTTTACTTAGTGGTCGCTAAGAATATATTAATCTGTACAATTTCTTCCTAATATTTTTCCAAAAACAAAGAGCAAATAAAACAATTGCTAATCCTCGAAGAGGGAAGGGGGGGTCCAATAGGAAACGGACATCGAATTTCTTTTTATTTTACTTACCAATAAATAAAGTCACGAGGCATTAAACACTGTCCAAGTACAGTCTTACGGCGGACCACGATTCTTAAAACACGGACTGTTGTTAAAATTAACAGTCTTCAAGTATGAAAGGGCCCTTTTTGTCAAATAATCGATACTCGAGCTAAAGGCAATAAAAATAAAAATAAATTATAGAGAGAGAGAGAGAGAGAGAGCAAAGAGTAAAGACGATAAAGCTGGAATCTTGGATATATATAAAGACACCCTCTCTGCCTCTGTCCTTCTGCAAAACAGAGCAAACGCGCAAACACACTGATACACACTGAAAGTGGGATTGAGAGACAGAATACTTAGCCAAGAAGATGTTTCAAAGCTCAACAAGAAGCAAATGGTTCACTTTGTTTATGCTCGTCTTTGCTCTTTTTGCTTCTGCAATACTTGGAGAAGATGGTAAGTGTTTTCTTTCTTGTTTCCTTTCCATTTCTTACTCCTCCTTTTCTCTTTCAAACCTAAATAACAAGTGCATACCTTTTTTCTTACTCCATTACAAGTAGTTTAGTAGATGCTTCTTGTTTGGTAGATATGTATATATGCCTTATGGGTTATTGCTATTTTTGAGATCTGATTTACATTTACCCTACATACTTCTACAGTTAGACTTGTCTCCTTACCTGTAATTCAATGGGTGTCTTGTCGACTTAAAACATAATTCTAGTTGTGGGATGGTTGGATTTTCAGCAATTACGCCTTATGTTTGAAAGATTCTGAGTTTTCTTGTTCATGCTTGTGCAATGCTATACAAAGAAGTAGTTTCTAGCAGTTACCTTGTTCCTTCCATGGGCTTGTTATACATTTTCATGTACGATTGCTGAAACCATTTTTTTATGCGAGACGATGGAGTAGATGAGTTACAGTTGCTAAACCAAGTTACTTACAGAAAAGGTTTATAAGGGTCCTGTGAGATTTTTTTTTCCAGGGGAAGAAAGAAACTTCTGGCTTAATCCTCTTTTAATTGTAGTTCTTAGTTAATTCGACTGCTTATTATAATCTTGACTAATTTCATCATCTGAGGAAATATTTGTCTTTGCGGTGTACTTTTAAATTTTTAGATTTTTTCCATGTGAAATAAATCTTAAAAAATAAAAAAATTATTTTATTATATTTTCAAAAAACATCTTGAGAAATCTGTTTTCAATTTCAAATAAAATAAAAACTCAAAGTTAAAGCTCGCGGATAATAGCCCCGTCAGTTGAAACTATAACAGTCATGGAAACATTTTGAGTCTCCATGACATTTTGAAGAAATAAACATTTTAAGTTTTGATGTTACAAGGTTGCCGGCTCATTTTTGTGGCACCCTGGAGATATGCTAGGAAGTTCATGGAGCCAATTATATAAACATAATTGGAATAGAGATTACCAGAAAATTGACCAATAAACTTATAGATCATATCTTGCCAAGTAATGATTCTGAACTTCAGTTTGAACACAGAAGAATATTTAAGGGAATGAATTGCAATTTTTTTTTATAAAAGAAAATAGAGGTTAATAGACCGTTGAAAAGTAGTTTATATATTAAGGTCTTGAATTTGTTTTGGTCACTTGGCATTTCCCCCCCATGGTATAATCCAATATGGATGCACTAACCCTTTTTCTTTCCCTTTCTTTCTCCAACCAATGTTGCAATTAACTTGTGAGATCATCGCTATTTCAAATGTTGGCAGATTTGTCCTATCAAAGATCTATACGGTGATTGTCTTCTCCCAAGTATTTAGACCTAAAAACTTTAAGGTGGGTTAATAATGGGGGTAAAATCACCCAATTTCTAGACATGGGAAGCTCCCAGATAGTAATATTATTGTTGTTTGTGTACATGCCGCCCGCTCTCTCTTCGTCATATAGGATGGATGGGTAAAATTACCAGAGTGGAACATTCTACCGCCAAAAAATAGTTCATGCTGGCATGAGTTAGCAAAGCGACAAGGGTTCTTTCCGCAGAGCACGCTGGGGCTATAGCTATTTTATTTTGTTTACAATCTTTTTGACTTTCCAGCGCCGGTAAAATCACTAACCTTGAAAAAAGTGGGAGAGAGTAAACATGGGGGGAACTTAGGTAGCCGAGACTAGGAGGGTCTAGGGGAGCTGGAAGGGTAGAAGAACAAAACCAAAGATGGCCCAAAACGGTGTAGTAGGGTCCATGAGCTGCACGCGGCATCTGATTCAATTGGGTGTTATAAGTGTTCACATCCCATCATTACTTTGTCGGCGTATTGAGATTCCAAAAACAAAAGGCCGAAAAACGTTAATAAATTTCTCCTTGTTTTATCAGGCCATGAGTTTTCCGCTTTTCATTTCTGAGGCTCCTCCCCATAAGATAAGATTATCCCATCATGGATTTGCTGCTTATTCTCCACTTCATTTCTATCCAGAATAATGTTACCTACAATTTTTTTGAGATAGAATGGAGTGTTTTTACGGGACTTTAGCAAGTTTTTCATTCTGCTACCCTTGAAATTCTATAGCTTATTTCATATAAAACATGCACTGTGTACCCTCGAAGTCTCTTGTTATTCTATAAATATTTTTTAAAATGTATTCAAATAATATCATATTGTGTTCATATTCCTAGAATCGTTGTTTCGTCACTGGTTTTACGTACATAATATCACAGGGTCTGACTGCTTCAATTCGGAGCATTATTCGCTGCTTCGACATCAGTTCCCCAAAAAAAAAAAAAAAAAAAAAAAAGGCATGTGGATTTTTTTTGTTCTCTCGATAATTTCCGGGCAGAGATTTGGGCATATATTGACAGGAGCTGTTTCATTATTTGCTCAAAGAGAAAAAAAAAAAAAAAAATTCCTCCTGATATTATATATCCTTCTAGCTACTGTGCTTGCTGTTTGGTAAGCCAGTTGGTGCGGCATCTTCACTGTTGGGCCCTGTGATTTGTCACGTCCTTGTGTATCGTGGGCCAAGACTTGACTGTATCTTGACCGTAGAAAAACGCTTTACCAGACATTGAAATGTATCTGCCCCTTGTCCTACCACTGTTTATTACATTTATAGACCAATAATTTCGTGGACCAATAATCCCATGCTTTTGCATCAGACTCCCCATGCTTTGTCGCCGTTGCTATTCGTACCTTGTAGTAGAAGTAAAAAGCACAAAATTAATTAATAATTTCGTAGAAAAATGAAGTTAATTTGATGCTGTTTCGATGTGTAAATGTTGTGTTATTATTTCAGGGTTGGTGACAAACGGTGATTTTGAAACGCCACCGATCACTGGCTTCCCCAAAGACGAGGCCCTGGTTGAAGGGCCCACCGAAATTCCAGGGTGGAAAACAAACGGCACCGTAGAGCTGGTATCCTCTGGACAAAAACAAGGTGCGATGATCCTCATTGTACCACGAGGTGCACACGCAGTAAGATTGGGGAATGACGCTGATATCAGCCAGGAATTGACGGTCGAGAAGGGATCTGTATACTCGGTCACGTTCAGCGCGGCTCGCACGTGCGCTCAGCTGGAATCTCTAAACGTGTCAGTGCTACCTGCATCACAGACCATAGACCTGCAGACATTGTATAATGTGCAAGGGTGGGACCCATACGCGTTGGCCTTTGAGGCACAGGAGGATAAAGTGAGGCTGGTTTTCTCGAATCCCGGCATGGAAGATGACCCTACTTGTGGGCCTATTATCGATGATATTGCGATCAAAAAGCTTTTCACTCCTGAGCGACCCAAAGGTACAATCTTGCTTTTGCCCGCTCCTTTGAATTTCCATAGACACCTGCCCTTTCCTGCACCTACCTCTATTTAGTAGTACGTGGGGGCAGCGTTTAGCTGATGCTTTTTGACGTTTTGATTTAGATCATGAGCATCCGATGTGTGGGGTCTTGCGCCTTTTTCTTTCTTGCTTGGGTTCTCCCTCTTTTTGTCAAATTGAATTTACATGCGATTATTACAAGGCACGTTAACCTAGGCAATTATAATGCCTTGATTGATAATTAAGGGATCGTTGTTTGTTCTCTCTCCTCAGACAATGCAGTAATTAATGGTGATTATGAGGAAGGCCCCTGGATGTTTAATAACGTTTCACTCGGAGTCCTGCTCCCAACCAAACTGGATGAGGAAACGTCGTCGTTGCCCGGTTGGATTATCGAATCATACAGGGCTGTCCGCTACATAGACTCTTATCATTACTCCGTTCCACAAGGCAAACGTGCCATTGAATTGCTCTCAGGCAAGGAAGGCATAATCTCACAGATGGTTGAAACAACACCCAGCAAGCCTTACACGATGTCGTTTGCCTTGGGCCATGCCGGGGACAAATGCAAGCAGCCACTTGCAGTCATGGCCTTCGCCGGTGATCAGGCCCAAAATATCCATTACACACCCGACTCCAACTCCACCTTCCAGGTTGCTAACCTCAACTTCACAGCCAAGGCCGACAGGACCCGTATTGCATTTTATAGCGTGTACTACAATACCAGGAGTGATGATATGAGCTCGTTGTGTGGGCCGGTGGTGGACGATGTTAGGGTATGGTTTTCAGGGGCAAGGAGGATTGGATTTGGAGGGCTTGGGCTGTGGTTGTCTGTTTTGGCTCTGCTTTATTAAGCCGCGGGGGGAGGTTTGATTGGGGAGAAGGAGCGGCAATTGCATGTTTATTATGTGTAAGGTGTAGAATCTTAAGAGGTCTGGGCATGGGTGTTTTGGTAAGCGAAAATACCCAGAGTCCATCCATGTGTTTGTCGTTAGTGACCTTTGCTATTAGAAATGAGAAAAGCTTTTATGAATCCGCCACCTTTTCTTCTATCATATTGCAATCTGCCTTAATTGCCCAGTGGTAGCCGTCTGTATAGAAATTTGTTTCCGTTTTGTGTGGAAGCTGATTTCTTTTCCGGTACGTTTATTTCTTTAATGGAAAATGCTCTTCGTTCAAATTAGGATTTCTTGAAAGGGAATTATTCTTTAATTCTTGATGGTGCTATGAAAACAAATTGGAAACCATCCTTCACTGTTCATTGACCTGGTAAAAAATAAAAGATAAATAAAGAATAACCTTTTCATTTCTTAATATATTTTCAAGGTTATTGAAAAAATACGGATAAATTGATAGATGAGGGTGATGAAATTAAAAAATTATTTTAAATAAAATAAATATTAATTAAAAAATATAGATTAATTATGACTAATAATAAAGCTGACCATATCATATCTTGTTTTAGTTGCCACGAGTTTATATTGAAAATAAATTTTACTAATTTTTTTTGTATATTTAAATTTAATTTTTTTGTATATTTAAATTTTAAAAGTCTAATATTCAAACTATTAAGAAGAATATACTTCCATGATAATGCTTCTGTAACTATATTTTTGTTATCTTGTATTTGATGATTTATAAAAATAAATTAATAAATTCAACCCACTTGATATGTTTATGATTCAACTTACCTAAACTTTTCGAGTGTCGTTCAATGGTTATGGATTCTAGCAAATCCTTCATTCTAAGTATTTCTTTGTTTAATCTCAAAAGATATATTTTTATGTTTTTATCATCTTGTTGTGTAATGCCAGAGTTTTGTAGTGCTCTTTTTAGAAAAAGAGTTTGTGCTAAAATGAAAGACAAGTGTCATATAAAGTTCATGAAGACCTAGGTTTAAAGCTATGATACTACACCCTAGTAAATTCATGAAAAGTTGTAGAGAAAATTTTCAACCTGTCATCACTCTTTGTTGTCACTAGCTCTAAGATGCTTCTAATATTTTGTATGTGCCCCTTGGGATTTATAAAGCCATCATAATTTTCTAAGTTGGCTTTAAAAATGACACAATCCTTATTGACGTGAGTGTATAACAATGTGACAAAGTGGAGACTCTTCCGCGTAATGAGAATAGTGTGTAGGAGTTGGGGTTGGTGTAGTCTCGTGCACGCCATACCTAGGTTTTTTATGATGGGGAGCATGCGAACAAAAAAATTGAGACTCGTTTATGGCTTGGATTTGCTGGGGAGTGTTGGCTCATTTGGAGAGTCGGAGTATGAAGTCTTTTTGACAAGTGTTTTATGTAGTTTCTTCCTGAAACTAAAGTTGTCTTTGTACACCTAGAGTTATGGGTTGACTTTATTATTGGCTATACTGAAAAGAGTGAAGTTGTCCTGTATGGCTAGAACAATGTTGTTGAGTACTTGCGCTTGTTGGGATAATTTTTGGATACTTAAGGGAATTGAAGTCTTGTACAAAGATCGTTTAATCTTTTATGTACTAGAGTCTTATTAGCCATGAAATATTTTTTTTTAGAGGTTAAAAAGGAATGAACAAGCTTTTTGTTCAAGTTCCTACAAATAGCACCACTAATTAAATAGTGGAAAAACTTCACAGAAAAATAAACTTTTCCTGGTTGATGAGTTTTGGGCTTGTGTTGATCTTGCAAAACAAGTCTCTCATGGAACAAGATACACTCCGATACTTAAGATAATATTTGATTTTTTTGATCAAGTAACAAGCATGCAAAAAATCAAGTGGATGAAATATGTGTTTTTTGTATGTAGAGAAGAGATGCGTGTTCTTTATGTAGTATTGTTTCAGATGAATCCTCCTTTTATTTCTCAAAACTTGAGAATATATAGTATTGTAAAATATTTATAAAATATCTTTAAAAAAATCTAAAGAAATATAGGTGAAAAAAATACTTTTTCATGAATAGTACCATGCATATTGCTATTGATGAATACTAATTCGAGGTGAGCTAGCTTAATTAGACTAAAACTCGAGCTGAGTTGGGCCTCAACGTAACAAGTTTTGTAGAGCTCAATTGAACCTAACCAAGAAAAGAAAAAAAAAGGAAAGAGATATAAAAAATAAGTAAGAAAGTGTATAAAGAGTTAAAGAAGAAAGGGTAGCTCAGCCCAACCAAGCCAAAATAGCTTAGTTGGACCGTGGCCCAACCAAGCCTGAGGTGAGGCTCGGTTGAGTTATTTATCTGAGCTTCAACATATATATATATATATATATATATATATATTACTATTGTTGGAGTGTTTATCTAAGGTACACTCAGAAATACATGTTCCTAATATCATCCAGGTTCATTTAGGGACACATGGCCCTAATATCATCCGTTTGTAATCTGGATGCCTCATTTAGCATCCTAAATGAAAAAAAAAAAATCAATTGTAGTCTTAATAAGGAACTTTCTATATTATAGAGTCAAGACTCTAGCCCCGTTTAATTGGGAATTTCTTCTTGCTAGCATTTGAAAATTAGCAGTGAATTTAGAATTGCATTTTAATTAATCAAATTAAACTTGGAAAAGATGCTATCCATCCTCCTCGTTTTTTGTTTTCTTTTATTTTCTCCAATGTGCTTTCATGCTCGAAACTTTGGTGATTTGGTTAGAAGCAGAACATACGAATGCAATCACAAACCGCATAAATATGGTTAACCAACTAGTATTTCTTGCAATAGAAAACCACATGATAAGATTAAATTAAAATCCTTGTAAATATATATTACTGTTGTATATTGCGAAGACAATTACTTAATTAACTTTAATCTTGAGGGTGTAACTTAATTGGTCAGGTCCTAGATTTACTCTCTACAGGTCACCAGTTTGAGTTCCACAAATTTCAGGGCCACTTGAGGCTTACATGATCGTTAACTTTAGAGCTCGTGGGATTAGTAAAGATACAGTATAAACTGGCCCAAACACCTATATAAATCTTAAAAAAATAAAAGTTATTGAATTAACTTCCATGATATCACAAGACTATTTAAATGACACCAAACTTTATGAAAAGCAAGACCCTACCACATTCTCTCCCATATTTATGCCCTTAAATATAAAACAAGAAGAGATTAACCCTTCATTATAAATTTGAAACGAAAACACAACATGCATGAACACGCGGGACCTATGGGATGATATGGGAATGCAGAATTATACCCCCAAAGAACAGGCAGAATTATACCCCCAAAGAACAGGCAAGTTCAACAGAAAGATATGTTAATTAAGATCTTCAATGCCTAATATGAAAACATGTTGGACAAAGATAAGTTAATTAAGATCTTCACTTGTAGAAGGAGTCTGATCTTCCCCGGGATGGTGAGGCGGCCATGGCTTTGGTGGTCTATGAGGAAATGGAAAAGGAGGATGAGGAATAGGTGGATCAGGGAGTTTCCGTGGAGGAAATGGTACAGCATATCCACACATCCCATAAACGCAGCGGACCCTGCAGGGGCATCTTTTTCGGCATCTGCCACAATCAAACGGGCTATGATCTGTATCGACACAGAATTCACGGCAACATTGCCAAGTAAAAGGGCATCTAATTCCGCAGAAACTGCAATTATTAACATCCAAAGAGACATCAACTCAATGGTTTCTACAACACCGCATTCGAGCTGGAGGTGGATGTAGTCCCTCTCTACATCTCCACGGCATGCTCCAGCACCCTGGGGCCGTGGTCGAGGATCATGGTTCATTGCTTTCTTCAGCCATGGTGATATTGATGAGGCAGTTGTGAGATTGTTCTGAACTCCTTCAAGTATTGAATTTCCTTTTGTTAACTTATATATTATGGATATGAGCAAGATAGCAATTACAGCATTACCTACCTGCATTATTTAGCTGCACAAGTAGTGCCTAAAAGGAACGCTGAGATATATATAGGATCAAAAAGTAGTATATCTAATAGTTCAATTCAGCTTTGATCTTTGCCGTCAAGAGAAGCATGATGGGGCATTCATGTTTTCCTTACATCGCTAAACAAATGAATTCTCGTGTTATGAGAGGTGGAAATTACTAAACTACGTGGTTTGGAGAGGGTTATTTCCTTTGCTTTGTGCCTTGAGGCTGGTCTTTTGCTTTTACAAATCCCTGATCAAAGTAGGTTGTGTGACCAAACCCCTTGTTTTTTTCAGTATTAATTAAATATTAGTATTTCAAGATATAGAAGGGCCATTGTTTGTTAGATGAGGTAGAAAGGGCCTTTTTCCTTGGTGTCCACTTCCATATGATAAACATGAGGTTCATCACAATCCATGCAACACCATTCCCCCTAATATTAGCAACCCGGCATTGGGTTAAATTGAATGATAAACAAGTCGAGAACCTTTAACCACCAATGGATCACATGCTTAGGCAGCTTCCAGTTTGCCACAATCTTCTACTGCCCATTATGGATCACTAACTGTATCAGCCTATATATATTACAAGAAATATTGGATTAGATGGACTCCCACGGTGAGGCTATTTGAGCACATAACTGCTCAAAATTGCAAACCATAATGGCTCCGAGCGGAACGAAACAACCATCAGTAATGGAATGAGATGGTTTTTAGTACCTCGACTATTTTTTTTCATATCATGAAATATGACAATTCAGTTTCTTGGAATAGCACCTCACATGAGTAGCTCCTTGGATAAAGGCTCATCAGGTTAACCAGTTGTTTTCCGCACAGACAATTAGCAAAATGCCTAAAGAGGATCATGGCCTTCAAGGTCATGGCTGGCATAAATATTCTGATCATTTTCACAAGAAATACATAGAGGCCATCATCTATCATGTAAGAGTTAACCTCCAACAAATGTAATCATGAACAATACAAGTCACTTCAAGTGTTCTAAAGGAAAGGTACGACTGCGCTCAAATGCTACTCTTATTAGGGGGCAAATGGCTAATCTTACCAAATATGATTCCAAAAATTATCTCAAAAGATTTCAACCATTAAATTTATGAGATTCAGATCCACTTAATGCTTTTAGTGAATTCTGCGAGGATATTTGGTAAACTAATCATCATATGTAGATAAACTGAATAACACCATAACTTCAATTGGCTGTTATATTCTTATTGAAATTGAATTGTCCTTGCAGTTCAAGCACCCATAGACCAGCAAACCACTTGTAGTTCAGAGAACTCAGCACACATTATAAAACTGAAACAAGATTTTAGATCATATAAATTTGGAGATTCACAAATCCATATTAACAGAAGTAAAAAAAAATAGAGAAGATAACTTTAGAATCGGGAGATTTGTATCAGGGACTTTAATCTTTCCCCCTAACTTAGGTTGCTTTAAGTTCGACAGAAACACATAGTCAGTTACCGAAAAATAAGTATTTACTATATAGTATCTATACTTGCAATTATATTTGCAATTATATTATTCGATAATTTTATTATACTGTTCATGTTTTATATATAAAACACCTTGATAATATTTATTTTATGCTTTGAAGACATTTTTGGACGTGAGATTCGAAAAGAAATAAATTAGAGATAAAATTTAGACCATATGCCTTGATAATATTTGATCGATGTTTTATGCAGAACTTGAGTTGCAAAGGTCAAAATAAAGTGATTCCAGTAGCATTAAAAAGCTAACATCCATATATTTCTATACATATATGGCAAGAAAAATAAAAAAGAAAGAGGATTGAAATCGTAGCCTTCAAAGTCAAGTCTCGCATTCTACCAGTTTTGATCATCGTCCATTCTAACTAGAATATCTTGGGTTAGAGATGTCCATTTGATGCAAACTCAATTTTGTTAGATTTCTAACTCAAAGACCTATCAACCTACCAAATTTCAGCAAACAAAGAGCTCATATAAAATAAATATGATTTTTCTAAAACAACTTATAAATCCTACTAGCAGACAGGTTTTGTGAATAAACAAATCCAACTTACTTAAATGTAGATTGTTTACTTTGGAAAGGACTATTTTTATATTTTTTAAGAGAATACAAATGGATTGGACAAATGTGGGAATGAGGGTTTCCTATCAAATAAAAAAAAAGAGAAAGAAAAAGGGGAGGCGACCAGAAAAAAGAAGAAAACTCCACCCTTTTCTCCTATACCCGAAATTATGCTCTCGTTTGTTCTATTCATTAGTTTTTCAATAGACATGCAAAGCTAAGTTTTTTTTTTTGTTGAAAGGATACAGAAACCTTCGGATTTAAAAAATTATGAGATCTATTTTATCTTTTCTTTTTAGTTTATATGATGAGTATGAATATTTTCTTATGTTTATTTCCAATCATTGTTTAGTTTATTGTTAATGGAGCGAACTCTAATTTATTATTATAAACCAATCTACTACTAAGTTTACTATCAAAACCAAAGTTGTGATATTTGAACTTGTGAAACGACTAAATTTAATAATTATGGTAGATCCATGTTGTTATTTTAGGGAAAAAATTAAACTAAATCAACAATATATTGCAAACAATTATGTTGTCTAAGATTTATCAACATATCTAGTTCTTATGGTTGCCATTAAATTAAATTACTAGTGCAGACACTATGTTTGTTTAATAGTTAGGGTTAGTTAAATTGCGGATCGGTTAACTAACTAATGTTAAGGAAAGATGAATATTCAGAATATAAAATGATGTATCGTTTCAGTGATCAATTTTGATTTTTGTAGGTGGACATTTACTTGAAACCAAGGTTTTTCTCTTGATAAGTTTTGGATTTATTTAATTTAGCTTGATTGTTTTATTTTGTTTACCACAGCATAGTTTTGATAATCTCAAAATCCCCCAACTTTGAATCATCTAGTATAAAGACCTGAACTAGATCTTTCTCGTGGGATCGACCCCTTACTTGCTCTATTTTATATCTTGTTTGTTTAAGTTTGGGTAATTAATTTGTGTAACCGTGACATCACAACAAATTTTAGCGTCGTTGCCAGTGAAGTGATTCTAGTTAATTCTTGTGCAATGATTGTTATTTATTTTATTCAAAAGAAAATAGAAAAAAACAAAAAACAGAATTAGAACAAAAATAGTGTTGCGATACTGTTCAAATTGATTTTTTTTTTTTTTATGGAATTAGGCTTCAACATTTCATTTCTAGAAGCAAAATGACATTTTGAGCAGGACTAGTGGCTTTTATCCACTAGCCCCACCCTCTCAAGGAAAAATTCCATTGTTTTCTAGGGTTTTTATGTTTTAGCGTTGGATTTTTATTTACTTGTACTACTTTAATCTCTCTCGTGGTTGATTTGTTTTAGTTTGTCTAAGTTTTCTTGACTGTTTATGTCTTTAACTTGATTTACTACTAAAGAACAAGTGCATGTAGATCTCGAAATAGAAAATACTCTACGCAGGTTATGTAAGGAAGCCCGTATCAACACCATGGTTGTTGCTCGACAATGGAAACTCAAAGAGCTTGTTGTTCCCAATATGGAGAATCAACCATTATGCATAAACATCAACAATAACACCAACTTAGAATGACATGAAGAAGATTTTCCTGCAAAAGTATTTCTCGGCCTCTTGAGTTGCCAATAAAAGGAAAGAAATATGTGGGATTCAGCAATCTCTTGGGGAAACACTCTCCAAGTATTGGGAAATATTTGAGCAGTTGTGCATTCAATATTCTCATCATCAAATACCCGATCAACTACTCATTCAATACTTCTACGAAGGACTGATGTCTACTGACCGCAGTATCATTGATACGACAAGTGGAGGGACATTGGTAGATAAAACATCAAAGGCTGCATGCAAATTGATCTCAATTATAGCAGCCAACTCAAAACAATTTAGCACACATGGAGACTTCCCAAGCAAACAAGTACATGAGGTAGGTATTGCTAACCTTAAGAATAAAGTTAATGATATTACTTCTCTTATGTGTTCTTTGGCTTATGAAAATGTACAACAAGTAAAAGTTTGTAGCTTATGCTCGTTATAAGGCCATGCTTTGGATATGTGCCTAACAATGTAAAAAGATTACATTGAACAAGCTAATCCAGTTGATGAAGCATTCAATGGCCAGCCCCAGCGTAAGTATGATCCCTTTTCTAACTCATATAATCCTGGATTGAGATATCACCCGAAATTATGTTATGGGAACCTACCTCAACAAGGCAATCAAGACAGATAATTTCATCCCCATGGATTTCAGCCCCAGCAGAATTATCAAGCAAGATAACCACCTATATTTACAAATTCTAATTTTATAGGGG